>TARA_R110001583_G_scaffold103863_3_pt1 | contig 58659 bp, 54 predicted proteins | sample TARA_R110001583 | Tara Oceans TARA_R110001583 (sample SAMEA4398432) | marine metagenome | biome: Polar Biome; feature: [MES] marine water layer (ENVO:01000295) within the mesopelagic zone...; material: water (ENVO:00002006), including particulate matter (ENVO:01000060) such... | reverse complement strand
AACCTCCTACATAATACCAATACAGATTTGCAATATTTATGCCAAAATCATCTTGTGAAGAATAAAACGTTGTTAAATTTTCTGGTGTAAAAGCTAAAAAATTCTCATTATCAAATTCGTTTCTCTCGCCGATTGTACTTGTATATGTTTTTTCCCAAGCAACATATTCTTGTAAAAAATATTCAATATTATCATAAAATATTTGATCATAATCAAAATTATATTTTTGATATCCTTCTAAATAATAAGAAACGTTATTATAGTTATCAATTAATTTTAATCTATTGCCAGAAAGTTGAACTACATCAAAATCATAATAACCATCTAAATCATGTTCAATTTCAAGAATTCCAGTATAGGTATCATAATATCCTATTTGAATTCCATAGCCGTTTCCTGTAGAACCTATGTCAACTAAATTATTGTTTGCCCATAATTTTCCATTTATAAACGATATTGTAAATGCTTTTGATAAAAAAGGAACATCGCCATTTCCTGCTGTTAGATTATAATCTATATACCATAAATCATACATTGTAACAACATCTTCAAGGCTTACATAATAAGAATCCTCTAAATCATCTATCACTACGCTACAAGATGTAAATATTAATCCAACAGCTAATGTTGCAAAAAGTAGTTTTAAAGTTCTCATAATTATATATTTTATTGGTTATATACTAAGAATTTCAAAATCTGTGCCAAAAAGTAATATACATTCGTAATAGCTTTCCTTTAATTCAAAAATAGATATCAAATTTGTATAAAATATCTGATACTCTAGAACTCTTTGTTTAAGTTAAATTATAAGCAATCAGATTTGAAATTGATTGATTTGTATTTTTCCTTATAGCGTAATATTTGATAACTATTTTTACTTACCTATAATTGAAATACTTCGCGGATAATATTCATAAAAAAATGTTTATTTATTTGAAAAATACCTAGTATTAAAAGAGCTTTATTTATTTCAGTTTAAAATTTTACCACAAAAAAACTCGCCCTAAGGCGAGTCTCAATTTTTATAGTTAGTAGTATAAAAATTATTTACTTTCAGCATAACGTTTTTCAACTTCATTCCAGTTAATAACATTAAAAAATGCATTAATATAATCTGGTCTTCTGTTTTGATAGTTTAAGTAATATGCATGTTCCCATACATCTAAGGCTAAAATTGGTGTTCCTTTACAGCTAACGCCTGGCATTAATGGATTGTCTTGGTTTGGAGTAGAACAAACTTCTACTTTACCTCCTTTATGAACACATAACCATGCCCAACCAGATCCAAAACGAGTTGCTGCAGCTTTCGCAAAAACATCTTTAAACGCATCAACTGAACCAAATTCAGCTACAATAGCGTCTTTTAATTCCCCTGATAAATATCCTTTTCCTTCAGGATTCATTACATCCCAAAATAAAGAATGGTTGTAAAATCCTCCACCATTATTTCTAACAGCGGCATTATTCATATCTAAATTTGTAATAATATCTTCAATTGATTTTCCTTCTAAATCAGTTCCAGCAATAGCATTATTTAAATTATTGGTATATCCTTGATGATGTTTACTGTGGTGAATTTCCATAGTTCTAGCATCAATATGTGGTTCTAGTGCATCATATGCGTACGGTAATTTTGGTAATTCAAAAGCCATATTTTTATTTTTTAAGTTTATCGTTTAAATCTAATTCAAATGTATACAATCATTCTCAATTTTTAAAAGCTTAAAAATCGAATGTTTTTATAGTGATATTAGAATATCCTATGCTATGGCTTAAATGCTACATAATTTATGAATCTTCCTTTAATGCATAATCAGCATCTTCTGGATATTTAGCCATAAATTCTTCAGCTTTTTCTACCATAGTTTTACTTCCGCAGAAAAAAGGAACACGCTGATGTAATTCCGTAGGTTTAATATCTAAAATCCGCATATATCCATCACTTGCCTTCCCATTTGATTGTTCAGCTAAAAAAGCCATTGGGTTACATTCATACAATAAACGTAATTTTCCTTGAGGATTTTTAGTACTTGTAGGATATAAATAAATACCACCTTTAATCATATTTCTATGAAAATCAGATACTAATGAGCCAATATAACGTGAAGTATATGGTCTATTGTCTTTTTCTTCCTGACAATATTTTAAGTAATCTTTCACTCCTTGAGGAAAGTGTACATAATTTCCTTCGTTTATAGAATATATTTTCCCTATTTCAGGATAACTCATGTTTGGGTGTGACAAATAAAACGACCCTATTGCGGGGTTTAACGTAAATCCATTTACACCATGACCTGATGTTAAAACTAACATTGTTGAAGTTCCATAAACTACATACCCTGCAGCTACTTGTTGATTTCCACGTTGTAAAAAATCAGCATTTTCTACCGGCGTTCCAATTGGAGTTACACGTCTGTAAATTGAAAAAATAGTTCCAACAGAAACATTTACATCAATATTTGAAGACCCATCTAATGGATCCATCAATAAAATGTATTTATTTTCATTGGTTCCATGTTTGCCCTTAATTGTAACGTATTCATCCTCTTCTTCACTTGCAATTCCACAAACAATTTCTCTGTTTATAAGTGTTTGCATAAACACATCATTTGCATAAACATCTAATTTTTGTTGGTCTTCGCCTTGAATATTTGTATCACCGGCATCACCAGTAATGTCAACTAAACCAGCTTTGTTCACCTTATAATTAACAACTTTTGCTGCTAATTTAATGGAACTAATTAATCTGTTAAATTCCCCTGAGGTTGATTTGTAGTGTTTTTGATTTTCAATGATAAACTCTCCTAAAGTAAGGTTCTTATTTGGCATAATTATTTCAAGTTGTTTGATCACACAAATATCGATAAAATTAATCTTAAAAATACATTCATTTTTCAGTTAGTTTAAGTAAAGATTTTTATTTTAGCTAAAACTAACAGTAATCATTTTCAAAATGAATTTTAACATTAGACAAGGAAAAAAAACAGATATGATTTCTGTTTTAAAATTAATACAAGAATTAGCTCATTTTGAAAAGGAACCTGATGCTGTTATAGTTTCAGTAGCAGATTTAGAAAGAGATGGTTTTGGGAAAACACCTTTGTTTCATGTTTTTGTTGCTGAAATGAACAATGAAATTATTGGAATGGCGTTATTTTACCCACGTTATTCTACTTGGAAAGGTCCAACCATTCATTTAGAAGATTTAATTGTAACAAAAAGTAAACGAGGATTAAATATTGGCAGCGCTCTCTATACCAAAGTTATTGAATACGGCCATGAAAAAGGTGTAAAAAGAATAGAATGGGTTGTGTTAGATTGGAATACGCCAGCAATAGAATTTTATAAAAAATCGGGAGCGATTGTTTTAAACGATTGGAATACGGCACAAATGAATGAACAAGCAATTAAAAACTACTTGGAAAAGTTATAAAATGAAAATTTTTAAATTTGGTGGTGCATCTGTAAAAGATGCGGAAGGTGTAAAAAATGTACTTCAAGTATTAAAGCATGAAGGATTTCAAAATACACTTATTGTTATTTCAGCAATGGGTAAAATGACCAATGCTTTTGAAAAAATAATAAATTCTTATTACAACAAAACAGATGATTTAAAGGAAAATATTGAGTTTGTTAGAAATTACCATTTAGAAATATTAATTAATTTATTTGAACCAAATAACCATCCAATTTATATTGAAGTTGAACAGATTTTTGGAAAATTAAGTGGGTTTTTAATTTCGAATAAATCTAAAGATTATAATTTTATTTACGATCAACTAGTTGGCTTTGGAGAATTGCTTTCCACCAAAATTGTAAGTGCCTATTTAAATAAAAATCAAATAAAAAGCAATTGGATTGACGCTAGAGAACTTATAAAAACAGATTCAAATTATAGAGATGCAACTATCAATTGGGAACTTACTTCTAAACATATTACATCTTTAAATAAAGATAAATTATATATAACTCAAGGGTTTTTAGGTGCAACTACTAAAGGTATTACCACTACATTAGGTCGTGAAGGATCTGATTACACAGCTGCAATTTTCGCACATTGCTTAAATGCCAATAGTTTAACAATTTGGAAAGATGTTGATGGTATACTAAATGCTGATCCGCGCTATTTTTCAACAACAAAATTATTACAACAAATTTCATACAGCGAAGCTATAGAAATGGCTTTTTATGGCGCTTCAGTAATTCATCCCAAAACATTAAAACCTCTTGAAAATAAAAATATTCCATTGTATGTTCGTTCTTTTTATAATTTAAAAAACGAAGGAACAACGGTAAAAAAAGGAAGTGATTTGGTTCCAGAAGTACCTTGTTTTATTGTGAAAGATAATCAGATATTAGTATCAATATCTGCTTTAGATTTTTCATTTATGGTTGAACACAATTTAAGTGATATTTTTAAAATTCTTCACAATTATAAATTAAAAGTAAACCTTATTCAAAATTCAGCCTTAAGTTTTTCTGTTTGTATTGAAGATAAGTTTAACAATTTTAAGCAATTTTCAGATAAATTAAAATTGAACTACAACATAACTTCAATTGAAAACGTTATGTTATACACTATTAGACACGCCAATAAAAAAGCCGTAACTGAAATTGAACAACGGGGAAAAATTCTTTTAAAACAAGTAACTAAAGGCACCGTTCAAGTAGTTATGCAATAATTTTATGTATTTTTGTCTTTACCAATAATTTTAATTGAATGAGCTTAGTAACTGCCAAAGAAATTGCGAAAGTAATTAACCTTAATAAATATGGATTTTTAGGTACTTTTTCAGGTTGGATACTACTAAAAGTTCTAAGAATTTCTAAGATAAATAAAATTTATAATAAGCACAAACATTTAAATGGTTTAGTCTTTTTTACAGCACTTTTGGAGGATTTACAAATTAAATTTGAAATACCAGAAGATGACTTAAAAAGAATTCCAAAAGAAGGTAGTTTTATTACGGTTTCTAACCATCCTCTTGGTGGAATTGATGGTATATTATTATTAAAATTACTCATTGAAAAACGACCAGATTATAAAATTATAGCAAATTTTTTATTGCATAGAATTGAGCCTATGAAGCCATTTGTTATGCCTGTAAATCCTTTTGAGGATAGAAAAGAAAATCATTCAAGTGTTTCTGGCTTAAAAAACGCATTACTTCATTTAAAAGAAGGCAATCCGTTAGGTGTTTTTCCAGCAGGTGAAGTTTCTACTTATAAAGATGGTAAATTAATTGTTGACAAGCCTTGGGAAGAAAGTGTTATTAAATTAATTCAAAAAGCAAAAGTACCCGTAATACCTATTTATTTTCATGCAAAAAACAGCCCGCTATTTTATGTTTTATCAAAGCTAAACAGTAAATTAAGAACTGCAAAATTACCTTCTGAATTGTTATCACAAAAAGGAAGAGTTATTAAAGTTAGAATAGGTAAACCAATTCAGGTAAAGAATCAGGAAGAATACAAAAACACACAAGATTTTTGCGATTTTATTCGTAAAAAAACCTACATGCTAGCAAATCCTTTTGAAAAGGAAGCTAAAAAATTAAATACATCTTCTTTGAAAAAAACAAAACTACCAAAAGAAATTGTGAGTCAAAAAAATATTGACAAAATGATTTTGGAAGTTGAAGCATTAAGAAAAAATAATGGTCGTTTACTAAAAAGTAAAAACTATGAAGTGTTTTTTTCGTCAAGTAAAAAAATTCCAAACATCATGTTTGAAATTGGACGTTTGCGTGAAATTACTTTTAGAGAAGTAGGAGAAGGCACCAATGAATCTATAGATTTAGATACTTTTGATGGTTATTACCATCATTTATTTTTGTGGGATTCAGTTGCTAATAATTTGGTTGGAGCCTATAGAATGGGCTTAGGAAAGGACATTTATAAAAAACATGGGATTCAAGGATTTTATGTACATACCTTATTTAAATTTGAGCCTGAGTTGTATTCAATGCTAGAAAATTCTATTGAAATGGGACGTGCATTTATTATTAAAGAATACCAGCAAAGACCAATGCCTTTGTTTTTACTTTGGAAAGGAATTGTACATGTAACATTACGTTATCCGGCATATAAATATTTAATTGGTGGCGTAAGTATTAGTAATAAATTTTCAAATTTCTCAAAATCTTTAATGATTGAGTTTATGAAATCGCATTATTATGATCCTTATATTGCTCAGTATATTCATCCTAAAAAAGAATACAAAGTTAAATTAAAAGATGGCGATAAAGATTTTGTTTTTGATGCTACAAAAGCTGATATGAATAAATTTGATAAAGTAATTGATGAGCTAGAGCCAGGATCATTACGCATTCCTGTTTTAATTAAAAAATACGTGAAACAAAATGCACGATTAGTTGCTTTTAATGTGGATCCAAAATTCAACAATGCCGTTGATGGTTTAATGTATATAAGAGTTGCTGATATTCCAGAAAGTACTGTTAAGCCCGTTATGGAAGAATTTCAGGCAGAACTTGAAAGTAGCGTTGAAAATGAAAATAATGAAGATGAAGTTTCTGAGGTTTCACCTTCATTAAAATAAAATCTTTATTTGCAATAGCTATCGAATATCGAACTAGCTTCTACAAGTTTTTTTTTCTTCTTTTGAAGAGCAACACAAATTTATAGAACTAAGTTATGTAATTTATTAAAACCACTCTTTTTTGTTGGTTTGGTAGGTATAAATAAACTCTTCATCAGATTTTGTAAGATAAATAATACCTTCAATAAAAGAAATAAGACCTACAAATCCACAAGTTACAATAGTTAAAATAATTTGAATAATACCTGTTTTAGTATACCCAAGAACAAATTTATGTACCGCAAAACCACCAAGTAATATTGCTAAAACACCAGCTAAAACTCTTTTACTTTCTTCTGTACTTTTTGGAATTACATTTCCATTTTCATCTATAACATCCATAGTTGTATTTTTAATTATTAATTTAATTCTATTTTATAAAAAAGCCGAATCTATTGGCTCCCAAAGTTCAATTTTATTCCCGTCAGGATCTAAAACCCAACCAAATTTCCCATATTCATATTCTTCAATTTTTCCAACAATTTCAACTCCTTCTGCTTTTAGTTTCATTAAAAGTTCTTCTAAATTATGAACTCTATAATTAAACATATAATCTTTTGTTGAAGGTGAAAAATAGGTGGAATCATTTTTAAACGGACTCCATTGTGTACTTGCGGGCTTTCCTTTTTCATCTTTCCACCAAAAAGTACAACCCCAATCATCAACATTAAAACCTAAATGGTTTTTATACCATTCTTTTAGTTCAGAAGGGTTTTTAGTTTTAAAGAAAAGCCCACCAATACCTGTTACTCTTTTAAGTTCTGGTTTTTTATTAATTGTATTTTCAGTAAAAAATTGAAGTTCAACTTTATCAACAATAGTTTGCGCTAATTTAACTTCAGATTCAACTGTCCAACCTGCAATATGAGGTGAAAGTAACACGTTTTCTGCATGAATTAAATAATCAAAAGCCTCAGGGAAATTATCATTTTCAAATAAATTTTCGAATGATAATTTTTCATATTCCAATACATCTAAACACGCTCCTAACACCTTTTTACTTATTAGTGCTTCAACTAAGTGATCTGTAACAACTGCTGATCCTCTAGCTGTATTAATTAGATAAAATGGTTTTTTAAAATTTTTGATAAATGTGTCATTTACCATGTTATGAGATAATTCATTAAAAGGAGTATGTAAACTTAATACATCTGTTTTTTCCTGTAATTCTTTTAATGAAACTTGTTTACAATTTTCATCACCAACTCCTTCTTTTATATCAAAGCAAATAACTTCAACATCAAACCCTTTTAATTTTTTAGCAAAGGCTTTACCCATATTTCCATAACCAATAATACCAACAGTTTTACCCTCTAATTCAACACCTCTATTTGCTTCTCTTAACCATTTTCCAGCTCTTATTTCAAGGTCTGATTTTTTTAGGTTATTGAATAACGAAAGAATCATTCCCAGGGCATGTTCACCAACTGCATTTCTATTTCCTTCAGGAGCCGAAATTAATTGTACACCTTTTTGTGCTGCATACTCTTCATCAATACTTTCTAATCCAGCACCAACACGCGCAATAAATTTTAAACCCATTGCTTTATCTAAAAATTGCTTATCTATATTAAATCTACTTCTAATTACAACACCATCGTAATTGCCTATTTTTTCTTCAATTTGTTGTTTTGTTGAAGTATAATCCTCATCACAAATACAGCCTAGTTTTTCCAAGCCAGTTTGAAGTAATTGATGATTGGTGTCAATTAAAAGTATTTTCATTAGTATTGTTCTTCATTATTAGGAAAATCTCTACTTTTCACGTCTGAGATATAATTTTCAAACGCACCTGTCATTTCAGAATATAAATCTAAATAACGACGTAAAAAACGAGGGTGAAATTCATGTGTCATTCCAAGCATATCATGCATTACTAAAACTTGCCCGTCAACTCCATTTCCAGCACCAATACCAATTACAGGAATTGTTAAACTTTCTGCAACTTCTTTGGCTAGTTTAGCAGGTACTTTTTCTAAAACCAACGCAAAACAACCTAATTCTTCTAATAGCAAAGCATCTTCTTTTAACTTTTCAGCTTCTTCAACTTCTTTTGCTCTAACTGAATACGTTCCAAATTTATAAATAGATTGAGGCGTTAAACCTAAATGCCCCATAACAGGAATACCAGCTGTTAAAATTCGTGAAATTGATTCTCTAATTTCAGAACCACCTTCTAATTTTACAGAATGAGCTCCTGATTCTTTCATAATTCTAATTGCAGAATCCAAAGCAGACCTTGAGTTTCCTTGGTAGCTACCAAAAGGTAAATCCACCACAACTAAACTTCGCTCAATGGCTCTTACTACAGAGCTTGCATGATAGATCATTTGATCTAAAGTAATAGGCAGAGTAGTTTCATGCCCGGCCATAACATTTGAAGCTGAGTCACCAACTAAAATAATGTCCATTCCGGCATTATCCACAATTTTAGCCATGGTATAATCATAGGCTGTAAGCATGGCAATTTTCTCGCCATTATTTTTCATTTCTACCAAACTTTTAGTGGTAATTCTTTTATAATCTTTTTTTGCTGTTGACATGCTATATTGTTTAATATCTTAAAAACGTAAAAGTAGTAAAAAAACAGTTTTGTTTTTAATAAGAACTTTTTTTGATGTTTTAGGTTGATGCCTAGATAAAAGTTTGAAAATAACTATAATAAAGTTATATTTACTTCAAAAATTCTATTTTGTCGAAAATTAAAAGTAAATCAAAAGAATATATTAGTGAATTAGAAGAGAAAATTATTAATCTTAGTTTAAAATTAAAGAGTAAAACAACGCAATTAAATTCTCTTAACTTAGCTAACAAAAAAGCGATAAGTAAATTAATTCATAATTTAAAAAACCCTATTGGTGCAGTTTATTCTTTTTCTGATATGATTATAGAAGATATTGACGATTACTCCAAAGAAAAATTAGAAAAGCATTTACACATAATTAAAAATTCCGCTACATTTTCAATCCAGTTATTAAATACTATTGCAAAATATTCACAACTTCAATCGCCAGATTTAAAGTATGATTTAAAAAACTTAAATTATATTAATTTAGTAAATAATGTAATTGCTGAGTTTAATGTTATGGCAGAAGAAAAAAATAGTAGAATTGAAACTGACTTCCCAGAAAACGCATTATTTTTAACCGTTGATGAAGCTGAAATTTCATTAGCAATACGAAATATTATAAACAATGCAATCCGTTATTCTAATGAAAATTCTACCATTAAAATAATGATAAAAGAAACTTCAAATACAGTTGAAACTATTATAAATGATGAAGGAATTGGCATTTCAGAAGAAAATTTACCGCTTGTTTTAAATGATTTTTTTGTGGTAAATACGTATTCAAATGATAAACAAAAATGTATTGGGCTAGGTTTATCAATAGCTAACAAAATTATAGAACATCATAACGGAAAAATAATAATTACAAGTGTATTTCAAAAAGGAGCTAACGTTAAAATAACACTTCCAAAAAATAGTGCTACCTTATTTTAATTTAATAAATACTAATATTTAATACACTTAGTTAGTTTTGAGAATAAAAATGTTGTCAAAATCATGTATATTTATAATCTATAAAAACCCCAAATAGGTATTAGAATGAAAAAAAGCGATAAGAAAAAGGGTGTTCTTGTAAGTGACATAAATGAATTAGCAAAACTCAAAAAAAAGAAATCCTCTTTGGAATTGGCAACTGAAAAATACTTTACTTTTTTCAATCATGCTCCTATATCTCTTTGGATTGAAGATTTTTCTAAAGTTAAACAATATGCAGCTAAATTAGCTAAAGAGCACAATACAACTATAAAATCTTTTCTTCAAAATAACCCTACTATTATTCCTGAATTGGCATTATTAGTTTCTATAAAAGATGTAAACAATACAGCTTTAAAATTGTATAATGCTAAAAGTAAAGAAGAATTACTAAGCAATTTAAACAAAATTTTTACTGAAAAATCTAAAGAAGGTTTTGCTAAGTTAATTGTAAATGTTTTAATTGGAGAAAAAAAGACAGAAATTGAGACCATAAACAAAAAAATAAATGGTGAAGAGTTTGATGTTTTAATAAAGTTTGAAGTTATAGAAGGAAGTGAGGAAACACTTGAAAATGTAGTTGTATCTGTAGAAAATATTACCGATAGAGTTAAAAATCGTAAAGCGCTGGCTGAAAGCGAAAAAAGATATAAAGAATCTCAAGAAATTGCAAAAATTGGAAGTTGGTTTTATTGTTTTGATACCAAAAACCTTCATTGGTCTGAAGAGACCTATAAAATGCTTGGAATAGAGCATAAAAACCAAAATTTGAATTTAGAATATTATTTATCTTTTATTCATAATGATGATAAAAAAATAGTGGAAGATTTCACTTATAGTTCTTTGTTAAAAAACCCTAACCAAAATTTAAAATATAGAATTTACACTAAGCAAGGCGAACTAAAATATATCCACGAAAAAAGAAGTTCAATAATAGCGCATGGAAAAGTTGTACGAATTGTTGGAATTTGTCAAGATATTACAGAACGTATACTTTCAGAGAAAAAATTAAGTGAAGCTAAAAATATACTATCAAACACGTTAACAAACATACAAGATGGGCTTGTAATTTTAGATCATAATTCAAATTATACTTATATAAATAAGAAAGCCGAAGATTTTCTTGGGAAAAACTCAAAGGATCTTTTAGGGAAACATATATGGACAGAATTTCCAGAGAAAGAAGGTGATTTATTTTTTGATAATTACCAAAAAGCGTTAGAAACAAAAAAACCTATAAGTTTTGAAAATTATTTTGCGCCTTGGAATCGTTGGTTTGAAAATAGAATTATACCTTCAAATGACGGAATGTTACTATTTTTTCATGAAATAACAAAAAGAAAGCTTGCCGAAAACAAAATAAAAACAGCTTATAACATTATAAACAAAAGTCCAACTGTAGCAATCTTATGTGAAAATAAACGGAATTTCCCTGTTGTATTTGCTTCAGAAAACGCTGAAAATTTATTTGGCTATTCTTATTCTGAATTTTTACAAAACAAAATTGAAATCCAAAAAGTAGTTTATCCAGATGATTTAGAATATATAAGAACTGAAATATTTAAACTCGCAAAAAGTAAAAATACCACTAGTATAAAACCAAAACCTTTTCGAGTTTTCACAAAAAAAGGGAAGGTAAAATGGGTTGCATCTAACATAGATGCAATTAAAGACGCAAATAATACTATTACCCATATCCAAGGAATAGTTGAAGACATTACAGAACGAAAAAACACAGAAGATTTATTTCTTAAAAATACGCAACGGTTAGAAAATCAATTTAATAATACGCCATTGGCTTCTATTATTTTTGATTTGGATTTTAAAATTTTAGAGTGGAATAATTCTGCAGAACGAATTTTCGGGTATACAGCGGAAGAAGTTAAAGGAAAAGATGGCAAAGATCTATTAACACCTCCTCATTTATTGTCTGAGATGAAAATTCTTAGAAAAACAATGTTTACTCAAACTGAGAGCCTTAAAAACACAAATGAGAACATTACTAAAAACGGAAATATTATTACCTGTGACTGGTATACAGTAATTCTTAGAGATACCCAAAATACTATTATAGGAAGAGCTTGTTTAATTGATGATAAAACTGAAAGTATAAATTCAAAAAAATTACTTGAAAAATCAGAAAAAAAGTACCGAAGCATTTTTGAAAAATCGATAGATGCTGTTTTGGTAATAAAAAATGACGAAATTGTAGATTGTAACAATGCAGCTGTAAAAGTTTATGGATACAAAAACAGGCAAGAGCTACTAAATGAAAGCCCTTTTAATTTGACTCCTGAAATACTTCCTGATGGCAGTTCTTCATTTCTAAAAGCCCAAAAAATGATGGGTATTGCCCTTGAAGAAGGAAGTATTAGATTTACCTGTCACCACCAACGTAAAGGAAAACAAATTTTTCCTTCAGAAATAACATTTACAAGATTAGAAGAACAAGGCAATAATTCTGCCATTCACATGGTTGTTAGAGATATAACAGAAAAAATTAAACAAGATGCACTGGAAGATGTACTATACAATATATCCAAAACAGCATTAACCATTAGTGATTTTAAAAAATTTAGTTTATTTGTTAGAAACGAATTGCATAAAATAATAGACACAAGTAACTTTTATATTGCACTATATAATGAAGAGACTGATATGATTACAACTCCTGTTTTTGTAGATGACAGGGAAGAAGTTGAAGAATTTTCGGCAAAAAAATCATTAACAGGCCAAGTAATAAAAACAAAAAAATCATTAATTTTAACTAAAAAAGATCACCTAAATTTAATAAATAAAGGAGTTGTTGATTTAATTGGCTCAGCTGCTGAAAAATGGGTAGGCGTACCTTTATTAATTCAAAATAAATGCATTGGCGCTATTGTAGTTCAAAGTTATGATAATGAATATGCTTATACTGAAAATGATGTTCAATTATTAGAATTTGTTGCAGATCAAATAAGCACTACAATTCTACGTAAAAATGCTGAAAACGATCTTAAAAATGCGTTGGCAAAAGCAAAAGAATCAGATCGATTAAAATCATCTTTTTTAGCAAATATGAGTCACGAAATTAGAACACCAATGAATGGTATAATTGGTTTTTCTGAATTTTTCTTAGACCAAAACTTAACTCCCGAAAATAGAAATAAATATGCAAAAATTATAATTAACAGTAGTAAACAGCTGCTATCAATTGTAAATGATATTTTAGACATTTCAAAAATTGAAGCAGGTGAAATAAAATTAAATTATGAAAGTGTTCATATAAATAAATTATTAAATGAATTATATGAATTTTATACCCCAAAAGCACAAGAAAATAACTTACTCTTAAACTGTGCAAAAGGCTTAGAAAATAACCAAAGTGTTATAGAAATTGACAAACTAAAATTATATCAAGTGCTAAATAACCTATTGTCAAATGCATTTAAATTTACCGATGAAGGCAGTATAGAATTTGGTTATAAGTTAGAAGAAAATAAATTATTATTCTATGTAAAAGATACTGGAGTAGGAATTGAGGAAAAACTTCAGGATCAAATTTTTGATCGATTTATACAAGCAAATATTGATTTAGTTAAAAAGCACAAAGGAACAGGGCTTGGATTGGCAATTTCAAAAAAGTTTATAGAGTTATTTAACGGTGAAATCTGGCTTGATTCAACTAATAAAGGAAGCACTATTTATTTTACAATACCATATCTTAAATCAAAAACAAAACTAATTACTTCTTATATAGAAGAACAAAAACCTAAAATTCAAGTGGAAAAACAAGAATTAACAATTTTAGTAGCTGAGGATGAAATATACAATATGATGTATATTAACGAATTGTTTTCTAAATCAAATTTCAAAATTATTGAGGCGGAAAATGGGGAAGAAGCAGTGAAATTATCATTATCAAATTCTGAAATTGATTTGGTATTAATGGATATAAAAATGCCCATTATGGATGGAAATGAAGCTATGATAAAAATAAAAAAGGTAAAACCATTGTTACCTATAATAGCATTATCAGCTTTCGCAATGGAATCTGATAAAAAAGCAGCATTAAATAATGGTTTCGACGCGTATTTAACAAAGCCCATAGATAAAAAATTGCTGTTTAGTATTATTGGTAAATATGCTAAAAACTATAATTAAGCTATTTCGTATGTTAAATTTTAAAAGGATAAACATAACAAATTCAACTTTCTAAACTATAATACATTATATTAACTAAATAATTTTAATTCTATATTTTAGCTATAAATTTATCGAAAATTAATGTCTTCAACAAACAAACATATTCTCAATCCAAATAAGTGGGTAGAGCTTCATGCTGATTATTTATTCAACTATACAATTAGTAGAATTAACAATCATGATTTAGCGAAAGACATTGTACAAGATACTTTTTTTGCTGGGTTAAAAGCTAAAAGTAATTTTCAGGGAAAAGCAAGTGAACGAACGTGGTTGATTTCTATTTTAAAAAGAAAAATTATTGATCATTATCGTAAAATAAATTCAGCCAAAGGAAAAGCAGAAATAAAAATGAATTTTTACACAAATGGAGATAGAGAAGGAGAATGGATTGAAGAGCGTGTGCCAACTGCTTGGAATAGTGAAATTGAAAAAGTTATAGAAAATAATGAGTTGAGTGATGCTTTAGAAAAATGTATTAGCGGCTTACCCGAAAAATACGCAATGGTTTTTAGAATGAAAACCATTCAACAATTTGAAACTGAGGATATTTGTAAGGAGTTAGAAATTACATCGTCAAATCTTTGGGTAATTATCCATAGAGCCAGAACTCAGTTAAGAAAATGTATGGAAGAAAATTGGTTTAAAAATTAAAGAATAAAAAAATGAAATTAAGTTGCGACGAAGCATCAAAAATTTGTGATAAAAACCAATATAGCGAAGCTTCTTTATGGGAGAAAATTAGATTAAACTTTCATTTGTTTTTATGTAAAAAATGTGGTCAATACTCAAAACAAAATACCACCTTAACAAAGTGCTATGAAATTTATAAAGATGTTGAAAATATGAAGAAAAATTGTCTAACTAAAGATGAAAAAATCCATATAGAAAAAGAATTGAAATCTAGAGTATAACAGCTAATACTAAACTTAAGCAATAGTAAGGAACTTAAATTAAGTTCCTTTTTTTGTATCTTTATAATTAAAAAAATGAATTTTTTACCAGAGAATATAGACACGTACGCTGTTAATCATTCACAAAAGGAACCTGAACTTTTACAACAACTAAACAAGGAAACTTGGCAAAAAGTTTTAAATCCCAGAATGTTAAGTGGAGCATTTCAAGGAAGAATATTATCCATGATTTCAAAACTAATACAACCTAAAACTATTTTAGAAATAGGAACTTATACAGGTTATTCAGCTTTATGTTTAGCCGAAGGAATGCAAAAAGATGGAATGCTTTACACAATTGATAAAAATGAAGAATTAGAAAGCTTCGCAAAAAAATACTTCAATAAATCACCTCATCAAAATCAACTAAAACAATTAGTAGGGAATGCATTAGATATTTTACCAACATTAAATGAAAAATTCGATTTAGTTTTTATTGATGCAGATAAATCTAACTATAGTAATTATTTTAATATGATTATTGGTAAAATGAATTCTGGAGGTGTTATTTTATCAGATAATGTATTGTGGAGTGGTAAAGTTGTTGAAGAAATTAAACCCAAAGATATTGACACCAAAGCATTGGTTGAATATAATATGTTGTTAAACACTGATAAAAGAATTGAAACAGTTTTATTGCCAATTAGAGATGGGTTAACAATTAGTAGAGTAAAATAACATTAGCGTTTTAGTACAAAAAATTGTATTATTTTATAAAAAAGAAGCGCATTAAAAAAATTCAAAATTACTTACTTCTTTTAACGGGGCCAGTAATATCATCAATAATAGTGTCTTTTATCTTTTTAACAGGTCTGCTAAAGTCATCAAAATTATCCGTTACTTTATTAATTTCCTTTCTAACGTTAGTTGCTATATCAATATCAATATCGTGTTTTTCGGCACTGTTTTTTATTTCTCGTTTAATATCATTCGTTGCATCTTTAACCTGTCGCATACCTTTTCCTAAACCCCTAGCAATTTCGGGAAGCTTATCCGCTCCAAATAGCATAACAGTTATAACAAGAACTACAAATATTTCAGCTCCGCTAATAAATAGAAACATAATAAATAATTTAGACCACAAATATAGTTAAAAAAAATACTTCAAAATTGAATTGTAACTCATTTTGAATATTTTATAACTATTTAAAAATTAGTAGAACCTGTTTTATAAACAGTGTTAAATAACAATCCATCGTCAGAAAAACCATTGATGATAAATTGAAAATCATTTGAAAACTCATTTGTAGGAACTTTAATAATCACTTCTCCTTTTTCGTTCGTTTGAAGATTGCTTTTCCAATCAATTTCTGTCCAATTATAAGCCTCTTTTGTATAAATATTATATTGAGGTTTAAAATAATTGTTAGCTTTATCAAATCCAGTTAAAGAAATTAATTCTTTATACAGTGTTTTACCGTATTTATAATATTTGTGGTTTGCCTTTTTAAGGTAAATTTTAACAATTCCTCCCGATGCATCTATGCCTCCCCCAGCACCAGACCTATTTATTAAAATTTCATCTACGTCTTCCATTAAAGTTAATTCAAAAGCTTCAATATGAGTTTCTTCATCTATTCTAACTCCATCAATGTAAACAACAGGCTTTGCTATAGGCGCCATAAATGACTTCCTAGCTTCTCTAAGTCTAAGAGCACAATTTATAGGGCAATTACCTTTAACCATGCCTAATTGTTGAAAATAATGTAGTAAATGAATGTAAGTGTCTTCCATGCCTTCAGTTATCTTTTTATTATCATAAAAACCCGCGGCTATAACTTTATGTTTACTTGCTAAATCCATTTCATCATCATAAAAAGTTCTTTTCCTTTTTGATTTTACCGTTTTTAAAACTACTTGATTTAAAACTTCGACATTGGGATAATTATTAAAATTTGAGACCTTCGATTCTTTGTTTGAAGTTGTTGAAATTGGCTTAATAACTGGGTTTTGGTTGCTTCTATTTGGGATAAAACTAAACGTATTAATAGTTGTGGAATCTGCAATGAAAGATACTTTTAAAGGTTTTACTAATGAGGATTTGTTTTTAATTAAGGTAATTTTTAATGAGTCATTTTTATAATTAAATACATTCTCAAAGGAAAAATCATGTTCTTCATTAATTTCACTTGAGGCAATTAAACCTCCTTTTTTTGACAAAACACCTATATTATATCCTTTCGGATACGATTTTATGTTGCCATTTACTGTAAAGCCACTTTCAAATTTATAAAATTCTATTGGGTTAATTTCTTTCCTTTTTTCTTCTAAAGAATAAGCGACCCAACCTTGGTTTAATAATAATAAATCTAAAAACTCTTTCTTTTTTTGATTTGAATTTTCAAAATAATAAGATGGATTTTCTATGTTTCCTTTTACATAAGGTGTTAATAAAAAAGCACTTTTAATAGTTTGATTTTCATGAAAATTCTTTGAATTTTTAGGAAGTACCGAAATGCTTAATTGAGTTGAAATTGGAGCTGATTTTGAATTTAAAGTTTTAACTTTATAAGTTATAGAATCGTTTTCGGTTTTAAGTTCTTCAATTAAAATTGCCGTTTGTTCACTATGTTTATCAACAAAAAACTTACGCTCAGCAATTGGTTGATTATTTTTAAACAGCGTAACAACATTAACACCATTCAACATTTTACTTTTAGAAAAAACTAATTCTTGTGTTGTTTCTTTAGTATTAATAAGTGATAATGTTACAGCTTGACTAATATAATTATTTCTATAGAAAAGCAATGCTAAATTTGAATTTTGTAACGATGATAGCGTTTGTTTATTGGTTTTTAAAGTTAAAATAAGTGCTTCTTCATTCGAATTATCAACACTAAAAATAACACCTGTTTTTTTAGCTTTTGGAATGTTAATTATTTGAGTGGTGTTATTAATATTTACAACAGCGGTGTAAATTTCATTTTCATTATAGTTAAATATACATTTTCCCATTCCTAACTTATTGCCGGTGAAATTATTCACCACTTCTCCTTTAGAATTTGTGATTTTCCCTGAAAAAGGGAACCCTTTTCCATTAATTAAAGCTTTTATACCTAAAGTATTTTCAGTATTTTCTAATAAATAACCACTTTCTGGGAATAACTGAATATCGTAAGAATTGGCATATTTATCTTGGTTTTCATTTTTTTTTAAAGAGGAATTAATAATTTCAATTTCCTGAATAAATACATTTTCATTGCCAAAATTTCGCATATAATTTGTAGAACCTTGTATGTAGTACTTTCCAGAAGTCAAATTGTTATCTAATAAAAAATCTCCAAAACCAACACCGTTTTGAATAAAAATTGTTTTATGTTCAATTAAATTACCATCTATATCAACTAAATTAAGATGTAAGTTACTGGTATAAATAGATGGTTTATTTTCTGCATCTTCAGCAACATAGGCATTAACCCAAATGGTTTCATTGGTAAAATAAACAGATTTATTTATATGCAGAAAAACTTTTTCTTTGTAAAGAATGTTTTCTTGAAGTGGTTCAATAATTGAGTTCGCAATATTATCTTGAGCGAAAATTGAAGAAGAATAAATAATAAATAATAAGAGTAGATTTTGTTTTATATTTTTCATAGGTGCTTTTTATTTATATTATATCAGTATATAATTTTTGGTTTATTGTAGTTTCCCATCTTAACAAATTTTGATGATTTAAGCCACTATTGGTTTCATTTTTCATTTTTTCAACAGTTATAGAAGCTTCTTTAAATTTTTCATCACATAAAATTTTAGCTTCTTCAAAAGTCATTTCATTTGAAATTTCATTTTTTAAACGTTGGTTATAGATTTCGTAAATGTCAAAAACCAATCCTATATAAATCAATTTATTTTTTATACGATCATATTTACAAAAAGAAGAATTTATATCAAATAAAGTTCGTGTTACAAATTGCGTATTGCCATTTTTGTTTAAATACATATCTAGCATATAACTAAAATTAAATGCTTCTTCTATTTCAGAATTTGGTTTTTTACTTTTAAATTCTGATATAGAATGCGCTTCTTTGTCAACCGCTTTTGTAGCTCCTTGATTATTGTCTTTATGATCTATTTCCTTTTTTTCTTTTGAAATTGTTTCTTTAATACTAGTCCAGGTTAGCTTCTTATTTTTATCCCAAGAAATAACTGAAGGTTTAAGATGTTCAATATAATTTGACGGAATTGAAGTTTTAAAATTAATTAAGTAACCATTTTGTTCTAAAAAACTAAGAGATTTCAGCTTATTGAAACTTTTAGGAAATTGATAATTTAAATTCCAAAAATCATCAGATGCCTGCAATGCAATAATTTTATCATAATCATTATTAAAATGGATTTTGTTGTTGAAGTAAGGTTTATTAAAAGTATTTTCATAATCATAAAAGTACAAGAAGGAGTTTGATGTAATAATATTATAAGAGTCACCAGAATTATAATAGATTTCAAAGGTAAAATCTAAATGTTGAATTTTATTAAAATATAATGGGTTAAAAGTAATGTTTAGTTTAATTTCTTTAGGAGTCATAACATCCTTTTTAATTAATGCTGACAGCCCTTTTGTTATTGGTTCGCTAGCTTTTAGTGCTATTTTTTTTATGATTAATTTCTCGCTATCAAATAGAATATTGCCTTGAAAAAGTCTTCCATCATTTTTTTTAGGAAAAAATGAAATAGATAGATCATCCCCTTTGCAATGATTGCATTTATCCATTTTTACATTGTACTTTCTTTTAATTGTACTTAAAGTCATATTGCCAGAATACAGTGGTAGTATTTGGTTGCTATTTTTAAAAAATTGAAAATCATTTAAAATATCCGCATTGTTTAAACTATAAAAAGGAAACGATTTATTTTGACCAAACCGACCGCTTTTTATTTGCAAATCTATAATACCTTTAGATAAGCTTTGTTTGCTATTGTAAAACCCTTCAATATGTTCAATGGGAATTCCTCTTGAAGATGATGATAACGTTAAAAAAGCTTTACTTTCAGTAATAGTTTGTTCTTTTCGATACTTTTTAATTAAGTTATACAGTAAGTTATATACATAATTTTTATCAGCAACAACTACTACGGTATTTAATGCATAAACATTAGGAGATATGTAAAGTTTATCGTTTTTTTCAAAAAATGATATTGCTACTTTTTTAGTTTTAAATCCAATAAACCTAACTTCTAAAGAATCAGATGGAAGCTTACTTTTAATTTCAAATTTTCCATCTTCATTTGTAATTGTGTAATTGGTGTTGCTACTTAAAAGTTTAATGGTTGCATACGGAAGCGATTCGTTTGTTGTTTTGTCGTATATAAAACCTTCAATATTCGATTGTGAAAAACAATAAATATTAGAAATTAATAGGAGCAGGAATGTCAATTTTTTCATAGCTTTTTTGAATTTGAGTGTTAATTTCAATTATCTGATTCTCTATTTTTAAAAATGAAGCTTTTTCTTTTTTTGGAAACACGAAAACTAATGTTCTATTAAGGTTGCTTTTTTTCTGAATAAAATAATTAATACCGCTATTCTTTTCTAATAAGCTAGATGATAGCATCCAATCTGCTCTATACTGAATGTTAGTCGCTGGATTAAATAAGTAAAAATTATTAAAATTAAATTCTTGTTGTTGATTACTTGTATTAATTATATTCAAATTAATTAGCACAAATTTATCCTCGGCATTAGATTGGTAAACCCCCTTTGATCTTGGACTATCTGAAATTGTTACTCTTTCTTCTACTTTGTTAATAGAAAAATCAATATCCTTTGTGAAGTTGTGTTTTTTGGAAGTTACTTTAGTAATTGAGTAACATGATATCAATAGTATTGATAGTAGTAAAAGATAGACTGTTTTTTTCATAGTCAATTTTTCATAGTAAGTGCTTAATCAAAAGTAACTTATAATCTACAAAGCATCAAAAACTATTCCAACTTTAATTGCCTATCATACATAACAATACTTCCAGCAACGGAAACATTTAAACTTAAAGTAGATTTAAATTTCACCAAAAAATGAGATTTTTCAATTGCGACATTGGATAAACCGTGATCTTCTGCACCTAATAAGTAAACACAGCGTCTTGGATGTGCAAAAGTTTCAAGAGGCACAGCTTTTTCGTCCAATTCAACACCAACCAATTGAGCACCTTTTGGTAAATTATTATAAAACTCTTCAAAAGTATTATAATGAAAATAGGGCATTGCGCCTGTAGCTTTATGAGTATCACAAGCTTGTTTTGCATACCTGTTTCCAATAGTAAAAATATAACTAGCGTCCATGTTTTGTGCTGAACGCCATAAAACACCTAAGTTTTCAGGAGTTTTCCCATTCTGAATTCCTATACCAAAAAAGCCTTGTTCTAAATTGTTTATCATTTATTCTTTGTCAACATTCTTTTTATTTCATTCAACTTCATTAAAGCTTCAATAGGAGTAAGTGTATCTATATTTGTTGATAAAATTTCTTCTTTAATGTTTTCTAATAAAGGATCATCTAAATTGAAAAAACTCAATTGCATTTCTTCTTCTTGTGCGTTTTTCAATGTTTCTTTTACTTCAGCATTGGTATGGTTTTTTTCTAGTTGTTTTAACATTTTAGTAGCTCTATGAATAACCGAACTAGGCATTCCTGCTAATTTTGCAACATAAATACCAAAACTATGCTCACTTCCTCCAGGAACTAATTTTCGTAAGAAAATCACTTTGTCTTTTAATTCTTTTACTGATACATTGAAGTTTTTAACACGTTCAAATGTGTTGGTCATATCATTTAATTCATGATAATGTGTAGCAAATAATGTTTTTGCTTTTGAAGGGTGTTCATGTAAATATTCAGCAATTGCCCAGGCAATTGAAATACCATCGTACGTACTAGTTCCTCTTCCAATTTCATCTAATAACACCAAGCTTCTTTCTGAAATATTGTTTAAAATACTTGCAGTTTCATTCATTTCAACCATAAAAGTTGATTCTCCCATAGAAATATTATCGCTGGCACCAACTCGTGTAAATATTTTATCTACAATTCCAATTCTGGCATTTTGCGCTGGTACATAACTTCCCATTTGAGCTAACAAAACAATTAAAGCTGTTTGGCGTAAAATTGCAGATTTACCACTCATATTAGGACCGGTAATCATAATAATTTGTTGTAAATTTCTATTTAAAACCACATCATTTGCAATATATTCTTCGCCAATTGGTAATTGTTTTTCAATTACAGGATGACGTCCGTTTTTTATTTCTAAATCGGTACTATCATCTAATTGTGGGCGCACATAATTATTGTGCTTTGCCAGTTCGGCAAAAGAACATAAACAGTCTATTTGAGCAACTAATTGCGCGTTCAATTGAATAGGTTGAATATAATCTAACAAAGCGCTAATAAGTTCGGCAAACAGCTCATGTTCTAATTTTCCAATCTTCTCTTCAGCTCCTAAAATTTTAGTTTCGTATTCTTTTAATTCTTCGGTAATATAACGTTCTGCATTTACTAAGGTTTGTTTTCGTATCCACTCCTCAGGAACTTTATCTTTATGAGAATTTCTGACTTCAATATAATATCCAAAAACATTATTAAAGGCAATTTTTAAGGATGTAATTCCCGTTCCTTCAATTTCTCGAGCCAACATTGCATCTAAATAATCTTTCCCTGAAGTTGAAATTGCTCTTAATTCATCCAATTCTTCTGAAATTCCACTAGCAATGGCATTTCCTTTATTAATATTTACTGGCGCATCTTCATTTAAGGTTTTAGAAATTTTTTCACGAAGCGTAGTACAACTTTGTAGTTGCTCTCCAATAATTATTAAGGATTCATTATCACTTTTTTCAGCAGCTTCTTTAATTGGAATTATTGCATTTAAAGAATTTTTAAGTAGTACAACTTCTCTTGGATTTACTTTACCTGTTGCTACTTTTGAAACGAGTCGTTCAATATCACTAATTTGTTTTATTTGATAGGTTGCCAATTCAAAAAAGACATCATTATCAATTAAATATTTAACAATATCGTGTCTTTTTTTAATTCGATTAATATCTTTTAAAGGCAATGCTAACCAACGTTTCAATAGCCGTCCACCCATTGATGAAATGGTTTTATCAATAACGTCTAACAATGTTACTGCATTTACTGAGGTTGAGTTGTATAATTCTAAATTCCGGATTGTAAAACGGTCCATCCAAACATAATTATCTTCAGAAATTCTTGTAATAACCGAAATATGATTTAATTTGTTGTGTTGCGTTTCAGATAAATAATATAGTATAGCTCCAGAAGAAATAATACCTTCATGAACATCTTCAACACCAAAACCTTTTAGTGTTTTTACTTTGAAGTGATTTGTTAAAGTTTCATAAGCATATTCCGTTTGAAAAATCCAATCTTCCAAATAAAAAGTATAAAAACGGTCACCAAACAATTCGTTAAACTTATTTTTGTATTGCTTTTGAACCAACACTTCACTTGGGTTGAAATTTTGCAATAATTTATCTATATATTCTGAATTTCCTTGAGCAGTTAAAAATTCACCTGTAGAAACATCTAAAAAACTGATACCTATAAGTTTTTTCCCGAAGTGAACAGAAGCCAAAAAGTTATTGGTTTTAGCTAATAAAACTTCGTCATTTAAAGCAACACCTGGAGTTACTAATTCTGTAACACCACGTTTTACAATAGTTTTTGTCATTTTTGGATCTTCCAACTGATCGCAAATGGCAACACGCATTCCTGCTTTTACTAACTTTGGTAAATACGTATTTAAAGAATGATGAGGAAAACCTGCCAATGCTGTTTCTGTTTCACTACCAGCACCACGTTTCGTTAAAATAATTCCTAAAACTTTAGATGCTTTTTTAGCATCTTCACCAAAAGTTTCATAAAAATCCCCTACTCTAAATAGTAACATTGCATCAGGATATTTCACCTTTATAGCATTGTATTGTTTCATTAAAGGTGTGACTTTCTTTGGTTTTGCTGCCAATTTTTTAGGAAATTAAGTTAGTTTTGCGAAGTTACATTTTATATTTATAATTACGAATTTCAAATTATGAATTACAAATTTTAATTTAGAATTTACAAATACTTAATACTAGATACTAAAAAAAAATGAGAAAATTAAAAAATAGCGAGCTTGGAAGATTGAATGTTGAAGATTTCAAAAAAACGGATAAAATTCCGCTAATTGTTGTGCTAGATAATATTAGAAGTTTAAATAATATTGGATCTGTTTTTAGAACGAGCGATGCTTTTTTAATTGAAAAAATTTATTTGTGTGGAATTACCGCTCAACCACCTCACAAAGAAATTCATAAAACAGCTTTAGGAGCCACTGAATCTGTTGCATGGGAATATGTTGAAGATACGCTCACTTTAGTTGAAAAGTTGAAAGTTGAAAAGTTGAAAGTTATTGCAATTGAACAAGCAGAAAATAGTACCATGCTACAAGATTTTACCATTGAACCAAATCAAAAATATGCTATTATAATGGGGAATGAAGTGAAAGGCGTACAACAAGAAGTTGTCTCTGCTTCCGATTATTGTATTGAAATCCCTCAATTTGGAACCAAACATTCTTTAAATATTTCGGTAAGTTGTGGTGTGGTACTTTGGGATTTATTTAAGAAAATGAAGTACTAAACTTTAACAAAAACACTCAAAGAAAACTAATATTTAGTGTTCAATTTAACTTTTTGAACATTTTCAATTTTATAATAATGAGTGTTTCCTTCATATACATAACTCACAACAGCTTCATTCTCTTTAAGTTTCCAAGGAATATCTAACGCTACTTTTGGCGGTTTATTTCCGTATTCATTTCCTCCATTTTTATGTAAAATATAATCTGTTTTAGTGTTTGAAAGTGTTAATACTCCAATAAAAGTTGATGATGTAGAAATTAAACTAGGTTTTAATATCATTTTTTTATTTCTAAAAAAGACAGTATCTAATTGAATTTCCGGATTGTCAATAGTAATATTAATTTTAAGTCCTCTTACACCTGGCTGACCACCAACCCAATTATTATACGTTGATTTAGTAACTTTAAATGGGTGTTTTTCTTGTGTTAAATCTTTCATATTACTTTTTGTTGCACAACAAAACGAAAACGATAAAAGAATAATTCCTAAAACTAAAATACTTAACAATCTTTTCATAACTCTAATATTTATTCAAATATAACCAAAATGTATACCAAACTAAAAAAGAGCTTCTCAAAATTGATAAGCTCTTTAAATATATATACTTTTGAAATTACTCTGTCAGAGTAATAAATGCTTTGTCCTTTATAAAATTTGACTCCGCTTTGCTTCGTCTAATTATTCAATACCTCAGCACCTTTTAATAATTTGGCTTCACAAAAGTTACGCCTAATTATTAAGAGCTTCAGCTCCACCAACAATTTCTAAAATTTCATTTGTAATAGCAGCCTGACGTGCTTTATTATACGTTAATAATAAATCATCACGTAATTCTGTTGCATTATCAGTAGCTTTATGCATTGCTGTCATACGCGCTCCGTGTTCTGAAGCAAATGAATCTCTAATTGCTTTATACAATTGTGTTTTTAATGATTTTGGAATCAATTCTAACACAATTTCAGCTTTAGATGGCTCAAAAAGATAATCAGTATTTACTTTTATATCGCTTTTAATTGGTTCAATAGGTAAAAATTGCTCTATAGTTTCTATTTGAGTAGCAGCATTTTTGAACCTGTTATAAATTAATTCAATTTTATCATACTTACCTGTTGCGAACAATTCCATAACATTTTCAGCAATAACGGCTACATTATCAAAGGTTAAGTCGTCAAAAATTTCATTATGATTTTCAATTACATTGTAATTTTTAGATAAAAGATCGTTTCCTTTCTTTCCAATAGTTAACAAATCAACTTGTTTACCTTTATAATTATCTTTTATATTTTTAACAGATGCTTTAATTACTGATGAATTAAAACCTCCGCACAAACCTCTGTTTGAAGTAATTACAATCAATAATACTTTTGAAACTTCTTTTTGTTCAGAATAAACGTCACCCACTTCACCTTCTAATGTTGCACTTAAACTTTGCAAAAGTTCTGTCAACTTATCTGCATACGGACGCATTTGTGTAATTGCATCTTGTGCTTTTTTCAACTTTGCGGCAGAAACCATTTTCATGGCACTGGTTATTTGCATGGTTGAACCAATGGATGCAATTCTGTTACGTATTTCTTTTAAGTTTGCCATTCTAATTTAGTATCTAGTATTGAGTATTAAGTATTGAGAAATTTCATCTCAATACTCAATACTAAAATATTTTTAAGCGTATTTTGCTGAAATTTCTTTAGCTGCGCTTGTTAAAGTATCAATAACTTCATCAGTTAATTTACCAGCTTTTAAAATATCTAACGTATCTCTATGTTTTACATTTAAATATTCAATATAATCTTTTTCAAATTCTTTCACTTTTTCAACAGGAACCTGTTTTAATAAGTTTTTAGAACCTGCATAAATAATTGCAATTTGATCTTCAACTTTAAACGGATCTGCTTGATTTTGTTTTAAAATCTCCACATTACGTTGTCCTTTTGAAATTACATTCATTGTAGCTGCATCCAAATCAGAACCAAACTTAGCGAAAGCTTCTAACTCACGGTATTGTGCTTGATCTAATTTTAAAGTACCTGCTACTTTTTTCATTGATTTTATTTGTGCATTACCACCAACACGAGATACTGAAATACCTACGTTAATAGCTGGACGTACACCTGAGTTGAATAAATCTCCATCTAAGAAAATTTGCCCATCCGTAATAGAAATTACGTTTGTTGGAATATATGCTGATACATCACCTGCTTGTGTTTCAATAATTGGTAAAGCTGTTAATGAACCTCCACCTTTTATTTTTCCAACTAAAGAAGCTGGAACATCATTCATTTGAGATGCAATCTTATCATCATTAATAACTTTTGCAGCACGTTCTAATAAACGAGAGTGTAAGTAAAATACATCACCTGGATACGCCTCACGTCCTGGTGGACGACGTAATAATAATGAGATTTCACGGTATGCTACTGCTTGTTTAGATAAATCATCATACACAATTAAAGCAGGACGACCAGTATCTCTAAAATACTCTCCAATTGCCGCACCTCCCATTGGAGCATAAACTTGCATTGAAGCTGTATCTGAAGCATTAGCAGCAACTATTGTTGTATAAGCCATTGCTCCTTTTTCTTCAAATAATTGTGCAATTCCAGCAACTGTAGATGCTTTTTGACCAATTGCAACATAAATACAATATACTGGTTCACCAGCATCGTAAAATTCCTTTTGATTGATAATAGTATCAATAGCAACTGTAGATTTCCCTGTTTGACGGTCACCAATAATAAGTTCACGTTGACCTCTACCAACAGGAATCATAGCATCTACAGCTTTTAATCCTGTTTGTAATGGTTCAGTTACAGGCTCACGATAAATTACCCCAGGAGCTTTACGCTCTAATGGCATTTCAAAAGTTTTACCTTGAATTGGACCTTTACCATCAATTGGGAAACCTAAGGTGTTTACAACACGTCCAACAATTCCTTCACCAACTTGTAATGAAGCAATTCTTTCAGTACGTTTAACAATTGAACCTTCTTTAATTACTTTTGAATGACCTAATAAAACAACACCTACATTGTCTTCTTCTAAGTTCAATACAATTCCTTCTAATCCATCTTCAAACTCAACTAACTCACCATATTGTACGTTTTCTAAACCGTAAACACGTGCAATACCATCTCCTACTTGCAAAACGGTTCCTACTTCGTTTAATGAAGCTGATCCGTCAAATCCTGCTAATTGTTGTTTTAAAATCGCTGATACTTCAGCTGGTTTTATTGATGCCATTTTATATAATTTTTAAAACTAAAATTTTTATATATTACAATTTTGAATTATAGCTTTCGCTTTCAAATTGTCTTTTTAATCCTTGTAATTTATTTGCAATACTTGCATCGTATTGAACATCGCCAATACGCAATATAAATCCTCCTATAATATCAGGGTTTATACTATTTTCAATTGTTGCATCTTTTCCTGTAATTTCTTTTACTTTACTTAAAACTTGTTTGTTTAAAGCTTCTGTTAAAGGAATGGCAGTTGTTACTTTTGCTACTTCAATTCCTTTCAATTTATCATAAAGAACTGTGTATTTTTTTGCAACATCACTTAAAATTGATAACCTTTTATTATCAATTAATAAATCTATTAAGCCTATGGTTAAGCTTGTAACTTTAGGGGTGAAAATTTCCTTTAAGGCTACTTTTTTTAATTCCGATTTAATAACTGGGCTATTAAGCAACAATTGTAAATCTTTACTTTCTTCAATTGTTGTATCAATAAGCAACATATCTTCATTCACTTCAACATCTTTAGTTTGTTCAAGTGCAAAACTTAATATTGCTTTTGCATAACGTACTGCTGCTCTAGATCCGCTCATTTAATTTTAATTAGCTAAGAGTTACTTCTTTTAACATGTCTTCAACAAGCTTTGTTTGCTTGTTTTTATCAGCTAATTCACCTCTCACTACTTTTTCAGCAATATTAATTGATAATTCTGCTACTTGCTTTTTTAAATCAGCAATTGCAGCTTGTTTTTCAGATTGAATTGTAGCTTGTGCTTGTTCTACAACTTTATTTGCTTGTACTTGTGCTTCTTCTTTAGCTTCAGAAATAATGTTTTCTTTCATTTCACGTGCTTCTTTTAAAAGTCCATCGCGTTGTGCACGTGCTTCTTTTAAAATACGCTCATTATCAGCTGTTAGATTTTGCATTTCTTTACGTGCATTTTCAGCAGACTTTAATGCTTCATTTATTGAATCTTCTCTATCTTTTACGGCTCCTAAAATTGGCTTCCACGCAACTTTTTTTAATAAAAAAAGCAATGCAACAAAAATTATTGTTGTCCAAAATACTAAACTTTCTGGTGCTACTAAATTCATAATTTATATGTATTTCTAAATTTTTTCAGTTTAATTAATTAAAAAAATATCTGCAACCAACCGTTGCAGATATTTTTTTTGCTTTCAAAAATTATTTTGCGATTAACGCAACAACAACAGCAAATAAAGCTACACCCTCAATAAGAGCAGCAGCAATAATCATTGCAGTTTGAATTTTTGCAGTAGCTTCAGGTTGACGTGCGATAGCATCCATTGCAGATCCACCAATTTTTCCAATACCAATTCCTGCTCCAATAGCAGCTAATCCAGCACCAATTCCAGCTAATACCATAGTTTCTAAAATTTATAATTAATAATTAAACAATTCTTTTTAATGATGGTCATCAGCTACAGCTTGACCAATAAATAACGCTGATAACAACGTAAACACATACGCTTGTAAAGCTGCGACTAAAAGCTCTAACACACTCATAAACAATACAAACGCTGCTGAAACAGGAGCAATTGCAACTGTTTTAAAAATAAATATTAATGAAACCAAACTTAAAATAATAATATGTCCTGCAGTAATATTAGCAAATAAACGTATCATTAAAGCAAATGGTTTCGTGAACATTCCAATAATTTCAATAGGAATCATTATAGGATAAAGAGCCTTTGGTACAGGCGGCATCAATATATGCGACCAGTAATTTTTATTTCCACTAAGCGTAGTAATTAAAAAAGTGATAAACGCTAAAACTCCTGTAAAAACAATATTACCCGTTAAGTTTGAACTACCAGGGAAAAAAGGCACTAATCCAATTAGATTATTAATCCATACAAAGAAGAAAACTGTCAATAAATACGGCATATAACGTGCGTATTTTTTTTCACCAATATTAGGAACAGCAATGTCATCACGTACAAAAGTTACTAAGGGTTCTAAAAATCCAGCGATTCCTTTTGGTGCGTTTTTATTCTTTTTATATGAACGTGCAACTGCTGTAAACAATAATAATAATAATATTGCAGACATAAACATTGAAAACACGTTTTTAGTTATTGAAAAATCTAAAGGTTTGTTAGCGTTTATGGGAGCGTACTCATTATCTAAAATAACCGCATTTTCACCTTCATTAATTTGATAAATTTGTTCATGAATTCTAACAAATTTTTCTCCATTATTTTCAACGATAACTTCACCATTATTATCATGATGAAATTTACTTGACATAAAAGTGACTATTCCACTTTTCGACCATAAAATAACAGGCAAAGGCATTGAAATTGCATGTCCATTCCAATCAGCAATATGAAAATCATGGGAGTCTCCGATATGTTCATTGATAAAATCTGACGGATTAAACTCTTTTTCTTCTTGATTTGTTTGATGAATCTCTTTATTATTTTCAGAATTATGGTCTTGAGCATTCGTAAATTGAGCGAATGAAAAAAATATCATAATTGTAAAAAAATATATTTTTATAGGTCTTGCAGTTGAAATCATCATTTATATTTAGTTTTCTTTCCTAAAAATTTGAGCAAAAATACTTTTTTTTTCATAAAAAAGCTTGAAACATATCACTTTTCTTTAATTTCATTTAAAAGTTTAATGATAAAAGTCAGTTCAAAAGTTAGAAAAAAGAAGTAAGGCACAAAAAAAGCAATAATATCGGGTAACTTTTGAACTTTATCAATTCGTATTAATGGCACCAAAAATAATACCGTGACTAGCATTTTTAATACACTTAAAGCCATAAATGAAAAACCAACTTTCTCTGGAAATATTTTATTCAAATAAATCAAAATTAAACAGACAATTGCCGTAGTTACAATATGAAATAGGTAAATAGTATAAATTGAATAAAAAAAAGAATAATTTTTTAAACTAAAATGAAGTACAAAAAAATGTGTTAAAATTAGAATTATTGAAAAAGGTAAAAACCTTTTAAAAAAATACAGTAATGATAATTTCATTTATTTAATAATTTTATAATAATCTGACAAACAATTTTTACAGATTAATGAAAATATTTTTTGTTTGCCAAATACCCATTTCGGGATTTCATTATTATTTATTTATGGAAATCACTTTTTTTATCATTAAAAATAAGGACCCAAATACTGCTAAAAGCGAAAAAATTATTGTGCATAAGCTATAGTCATTTATATATTTACTATCCAGCCATTGTCCAAAAATTGTTCCCGCAGCAATAACAAACCCCATTTGAAAAGCCATTGATGAAAAATAAATATATTTATTAAGCTGTTTTTTCTTTTGTGGTTTTTCCATTATTTAATTCCTTAACCGATCCTTTCATTGCACAAGCGGCATTAAATTCAGCACCCGGTTCAACTGATAATTTACTAATAATAACATCTCCTGATATGTTTGCTGTTGCTTTTAATGTAAGTAAACTATTGACAATTAGCTCTCCCGAAAATTTACCTTCAACATCTGCATTGTTACACTCAACCTTGCCTATTACAATTCCAGATAAACCAATTACAACACGTCCTAATGTTTTTATTGTTCCTTCAACTTTTCCATCAATTCTAAAATCTCCTTCAGAAACAACATCACCTACAATAGATGTGTTTTTTCCTATGATATTTCGTTCTAATACTTGTGGCTGCTTGTCTTTTTTTTCTGAAAACATGATACTACTATTATTTTGAGGTTTATTATTCTGTTTTTGTTTTTATGGTAGTCACTACATCTAACGCTTTTTTCCCTTCTTCAGTATTTGGATAGTTTGTAGCAACAAAATCTAACGCTTCTTTAAAGGCTGCTATACCTTCTTTTTTTCCAATTGCATATGCTTTTAAAAGTTCAAATTTAGGAATTATTTTCTCGCCTTCATATTTACTAATTGCCTGAGTAGATTTTTCAATTACACTTTCAAAAAGTTCATCTTTATATTCATAAAAAACCAATGCATATTCATCTTCAGGAGTAATAGCATCATCATTTAAAGCTTTGTTAGGGTTTAAAATAATTTTAGCGTATTTTGAAGTTGGATAATTGGAAACAATATCATTTTTTAATGAAATAGCTTTATTACTATTCTGGCTACTGTAAATTTTATATAAATGATATTTTGCGGGAATCAAAATTGTTGAAATAGGATTAAATGTTACTAGTTTTTCTAATTTATTTATGGCTAATTCTACGACTTTAAATTGTTCTTTATAAATGAGCCCTAACTTAAAATAAGCTTCATTCCTGGCAAGTGTAATACTATCAATTTTAACAGTATCGGTAATTATTTTATCTAAATAAAAAGAAAGTTTTAATTTTTCAGAAGTATTAATTTGAGTTTCTTTTTCTGTAATTTTATTTCCCTTTCCACCTATATTTAATTTGGTTTTATCACTTAATCTCCAACCATCTTCTATAGGTCTATTACCCCACATACGCTGAAATTCCTGTGCTCCAAAACCTACTGCCTGAATATTATAAAAATACCATTTTCCTGTACTTGATTCTTCACTATTTGATTCATTTAAATTGTTAAAACTTGAACCTGTAGTTGTTTTTTGTTGCTGTAACGCTTCACTCGCTTTTAGTTTTTCAATATGGGCAGTGAAAAAAGAAATTTTTTCTTCTTCACTCATAGCCGTAATTGCCAAAATACTATCGTTTGTTTTTGCAATGTTTTCGTAAAAAATAACTTCGTTTAAGTTTTTTCTCTTTCTTGTTAAACGTCTAATACGCTTTGTGTTTTCTTCTTCAGTTATTTTTAAAATACTATCATAATATGCTCCGGCAGTTGTAAATTCAGCTTTATCAAAATACAAGTTACCTATTGCTTGGTAGGTAAGTTCCTTTTGAAAATTATTAGATTTACTTGATTTTAGCGATTTTTTATAATACGCAATTGCACCTTCTAAATTAGTGGTTTTTTCAATGTCGCCTAATTGGTAATACAACTCATCTAAATATGGTCTGTTATCTCTATCCTTTATTAACTTATTTAGCACCTCAACAGTAGCCAAAGCTTCTTCATTGGTTGAAACATTTTTTGCCTTTTCAATATGTGCGTGAATTTTGTATTTAAATGGCGATTTTTTAAAGTCAATTACCTTTTGAAATGAAGTATTAGAAGAATCTATAAATTTGTTTTCTCTATAAATTTGACCTAAAACAAATAAATTTCTAGCTGTTTGTTCGCTGTTATATTTCGTTAAAACGGCTTTATTTAAATGATTAATTACTTGCTGAATGCTATCCGATTTTAAATAAGCCATTGCAATTGATGTATGCGCACTTTCCTTAATTTCAGCAGTTAACGCTTCATCTTTCAAAAGGTTTTTTAAATTATCTATTGCTTGTTCTTCATTTTGTAAACGAACCAATGTTTTTGCTTGCCAAATTCTAGTTTCATTAATTAAATCGGCATTTGGGTAATTTAGTAATACAAAGTTAAATGCCTCTAATGCTGGCACAAAACGTTTTGAGTAATAGCGCGATTTTCCTAACAGTAAATAGGCATTATCTATTTGACTATTGTGTTCTCTTCTGGCAATTAGCATTGAATGTTTTTGTACTGCTTTTACAGCTTTTTCTTCAGCTTTTTCAAATTCTTGAGGTGAATCATCAACATCATTTGGCATTCCTGGCATTGCCAAAACATCAACTTTTAATGGCTCAATTGGCAAACGCTCCCAGTAATTATCTTCGTAGTTTGAATTTAATTCAATTAACCCAATTCTTAGGGCTTCATTTCCATTAAAAAGTACGTTGTATTTTGTTGTTAATGCATGATAATTTCTATTCAAAAATGCATCCTTTTTAGTTGAACAACCAACGGCTAAAAGAACCACTAAAAAGGGTATAAATATTTTAATGTTTTTTTTCAAAAGAAATCGTTTTTTACTTATCTCTTAACTTATTACACTATGTAATTATTGCAAGAGGGTTGTAAAAATACAAAAAACTTGTTATTTAATTGAATTACACAGAAAAATGCAGTTCTAACTCTTTTAATGTTTCTTTTGAAGTATTTAAATCTTTTACAATCTCCCCTTTTTCCAACACTACAATACGCTCACAAACTTCAGTAACATGACCTAAATCATGACTTGAAACTAAAACAGTTGCATTGCTATTCGTTGTTAAATTTTTCAATAATTTTTTAAGAAGAATTTGTGTAGTTGGGTCTAAATTTGCAAAAGGTTCATCTAAAATAATCACTTCAGGATTACCAATTAAAGCCGCTATAATTCCAGCTTTTTTCTGATTTCCTTTTGAAAGATCTCTTAAATATTTTTTCTTCCCAAGAATTTCATCATTAAAAATTTCATCAAACTGAGCTAAAAAAGTATCAATATCCGCTTTTTTCATTCCTCGAAGTTCTCCAATAAAATAAAAATATTCTTCAGCAGTTAAATAGCCTATTAAAAAGCTTTCATCAATAAATGCTGAAGTAAAAGGTTTCCAATCTTCACTGGTATTTACTTGAATTTCGTTATTAATTACATAACCTGTTGTTGGCTTAATTAAATCGAGTAATAAGTTAAAATAAGTTGTTTTACCAGCTCCGTTATTACCTACCAAGCCAAATGCTTGTCCTTTTGGAATTTCTAATGATGCTATATTTAAAACGGTTGCTTCACCGTATTTTTTTGAAAGTTCTGTTGTCTTTATCATTGTAAATTTTTTAGTTGATTTTTTCGCCAAAGGCTGCAATAGTTTTATATTTTCCTGTTTGATAAACTCCTTCTATTTTAGTTAAGAAAAAGTTTTTAAAAACAATTCCTAATAACCCACTTAAACCAAGAGCTAATAATCCTGATTCATAATTAATAAAATAATAAGGAATATAGAATAACAACATTGGCAATACCATTTTAGGCAAGGAAATTAATAATTGAGTTGGGTTAAACCCGTTGGTATTGCTAAACGCTTTTGCCTTTACATTTAACTCAATTGGCACTCTATTTAAAGCGCCACCAAATAATGTTATAAAAGAATTTAATCCAATATTAAATAATGTGGCTGCAGCAATCATTCCATAGATTTTCCATCCAAAATACAAATATGGAGTTGCTAAAATAAATGATAGTGAAACTCCAAAAACCATTAAATACCATTTAGATTCTAAATATTTTCTATAAGGGATATTTTGACTCATTAACATTTTATAATATTCACTATCCCATGATGGCACTAGTTGACCAAATGTTAATAGAAATCCACCTGTAACAAATACTGATGCAAATGCAATCCAAGCAGGTGAATTACTGTAGGATTCTTGCGTAAAAAAAATTAATCCATAGAACAAGAATAAGAAAGACATCATCATTACTTGTTTTGGTCTGGCATTTCTCCAAATTAATTTTACATCATTTTTCAAGAAAGTTGCAACACTTCCAAAACGATTCATCCAAGATAGATCTGTTGCATTAACTTCTTTAATCTTTTTTGAAACAGCATCATCTAAATAGAATCCTTTTCTAATATAATTGAAATTTGTAAAATACATCCCTATCAATAGCCCTAAAGGAATTAAAGCTAATATTGGATTATTATACAATGCATTAAAAGCAACTCCAATTGGTTGAGAAATTTTAAAAACTTCAAAAAACTCTAAACCAATTAATACCACCAAAACTGACAAAAGCACATAAAAAACTACGTTACTTTTATTAATTAGGAAGTTTATGAAGTTATTTGAAAACACCAAGCATAAAATGGCTAAAAACCAACAAACCACATTTAAAACTGGATAGCCTTGCACAAGTAGTACTATGCTAAAAGGTAAAAAGATAATTATTGGAATAAAATTGAAAAAAGAAATGGCTGTTTTCCCTAACAAATAGTTAATTACTGTATTTCTTTTTACTGGAATAATCATTAATGGTTTCACATTCATCACGGGTAATTGTTGCATAAAAAAGCGAATTACCAAATCGAAAATAAACCAATAAATTAAAAAATTGTTTACGGTAACAATAGGGTCAACTTCTGGTATTGTTTTTTTAAGAATGAAAAACATACCTATACCAAGTAATAGTGCTATTCCTCCAAAATATAGCACACCAAGTGCTAATAATATTTTTATTCCTATTCCTTTTTGAAAGTATGATGAACGGGAAAATTGTTTCCATTCAAAATTTAAAAAATTCTTAATCATATATTTAATTTTTCTGACTCTATTGTTAATTAGTTGGTTGAAAATGTAAATTGTTACACTAATTTATATTCTGGGTATTGCTTTTCAATTATTTCTTCCATTTTAGAAGGTAATACAAATGAAATTACATACGTTAAAACGATGTAACAAGTAAAAAATATTGCAACCAATATCATTAAAATTATTGATTCAATTTGAGCTGGCATATTCAATGGTATTTGAATAATAAAATAAGCAAATGCGCCAATATTTCCGAGGTTCAATATATACTCTTCTAATAACCATTTTTTATTGGTTTTTTTGAATCTAATTTTTTTAATTTTATGTAATTGAAATAATCTAATTATTAATACGCCAAATACTCCAAAACCAATAAACATATATATCCAAGTATGGTTTGGAACAATTAAAAAACTACTATAAATAATACAAAAAATGGCCAATGTGGTTAATAATTGTGGAAGCTTAAAAAATGTTTTGAAAAATTCTAAAGCTAACTTCCAATATTTTTTATTAAGACTGCTCGTTCTAGCTCCTAAAACATCCATAAAGCCAAAAACTCCAAACTTTTTAAACGAAATATCTCTTGCTTGTTCAAAAGAAAGGTTTGGTTGTTCTTGCCAAATTTGTTCTATGTCATTCGCTAAATGATCTACCAACTCCGTTTGAACATCATAATACTCAACATAATGTTGGCGTGTAAATTTGTAGAGTTGTTGTATTTGTTGCGAGGTTAGTTTCATATACTTTCAAGTTTATTATATAAATTAGAAAAATACTTATAAGTTCGTTTATACACTATATAACCACAATAATTAATTACGAAAAAGAACAAAACTGATACTAGAAAAAACCAATGATATTGTTGTAAATTTAATATTGAAGAATCTCCTTCTGGCTTAAGTAAACTCAAAAAATTTAATAATAACATCGATAAAAGTATGTAATTAACTGCAAACTCAAGGTTTATTGATTTTTCTTTTTTCTTTTGAATCCAATGCCTTAAAGTAAATAAATATACTCTCATTGAATAAAGAAACACACCAACTAGCACAGTAATTTGTAACACTTTATTTTCATTTAAAATTATTACAAAATACAATATCAATGCTAAAAAAAAGAAAAGAAGCAAAGTGTTAATACTAGTGAAAAAATTCTTCAACTCCTTATTTAATAATTTTCGGTACTTTCTATTAATTTGTTTTCGTTTTTCAATTAAAAAGTCTTTATAACCTTGCCCATTTTCAAAAATGGAATATTCAATACCTGAATTCCAAAACATTTTCATAGAATTACCAAAACTCTTATGCGCCTCAATCAATGCATCATCAAAAGACATTTTTTTATTCATTCTATCTTCAACATCACTTACAATATGATCTAATAATTCAATCCTTACATCCCAATATTTTATTTTATGATATTTTAAATAGTTGTCGATATATGTGATTTGTTCCTTGGTTAATGTAATTTTCTTTTTCATAAAAAAAATTAATTTATTCTAAACTAAATTTAGGATTTACTAGTGTTTGCATGGTTCTTAAAAACTCTTCCATTTCGGCCAAACGGCTCACAGTTTCTTTTGTGCCATTTTCAGTTAATTTATAGTATTTACGTAATCTATTATCTACTTTGGCAACTTCAACATCTAACAATCCATCAGCTTCTAACTTGTGCAATGCGGGGTATAATGCACCTTCTGTAATTTTAAGTTCTCCTTTTGTTAACTCTTTTACTTTTTGTGTAATTTCATACCCATACATTTTATCATTTTGTTCTAATAATTTCAAAATAATAGTTTGCAACGATCCTTTATATAATTTTTGATTTCCCATAATAAAAATTGTTAATTCAAAAGAACAACAAAACAAATATATACATAATTTTCTTATGTATAATTAACTTAGGCATCTATTTTATCTTAAAATGGTTTTAGTTTGTTATTTTTGTAGTCTACTAAATAACTAAAACAATGCCTAGGTTCAAAAAACTGACTGTACAAGAGATAAAAAAAGAAACTGGAAATGCAATATCTATTGTATTTGCAATTCCAAACGATTTAAAAAATGAATTTAAATTTATTCCCGGTCAATATATAACTATAAGAATTGTTATTGAAGGAAAAGAAATTAGACGATCTTATTCAATATGCTCTTCACCTGAAAGTGAAGAATTACGAGTTGCTGTAAAAGAGGTTGAAAATGGTTTATTTTCCAATTATGCCACAAAAAAATTAAAAGAAGGTGCTATTTTAGAAGTTGCTCCACCAGAAGGTAAATTTATTTTACAAACTGCAACCTCTCACCAAAGAAATTATGCTGCATTTGCTGCTGGAAGTGGAATTACACCCGTTATGTCAATGATTAAGTCGGTTCTTTTAAAAGAAATACATAGCACTTTTTTGTTGGTTTATGGAAACAAAACTGCTGAAGAAACCATTTTTAAATCGGAAATTGATACTTTATTAACACAATATCCCGAACGGTTTTTTGTAAAATATGTGTTTAGTAAAAAAATACTTGGAGACGCTATTTTAGGTAGAATTGATAAATCAATTGTAAATTTAATTTTGAAAAACAATTTCAAAAATACTTCTTTTGATAGCTTTTATTTGTGCGGACCAGAAACTATGATTGAAGTTGTAACTAATACGTTAAAAGAAAATGGAGTTTCTGCAAGTAAAATACACTTTGAACTTTTCACAAGCACGTATCCATCAGGAGCAATTACAGCTAAAAATTTAGATGGAACAACAGAGATAACAGTTATTTTAGACGATGAAGAAACTACTTTTGAAATGTCTAAAAAGAAATTAATATTAACCGCAGCTTTAGATGAAGGTTTAGACGCTCCTTTTTCTTGCCAAGGTGGTATTTGTAGTAGTTGTATTGCAAAAGTAACTGAGGGAAATGCTGTAATGGATAAAAACACAATTTTATCCGATGCTGAAATTAAAGAGGGTATAATTTTAACCTGTCAAGCGCATCCAACCACACAAAAAATAACCATTGATTTCGATGATGTTTAATAAAATAATGTAATTTAACCTTATTATTAAAAAACCATGACATTTAACGAAATTAAAGACGCCGTTCTTATCGGATTTTTCTTGTCCTTTATGATAGGCCCAGTCTTTTTTATGCTTATTCAAACCAGTATTCTAAAAGGAGCCAGAGCAGCAATTGCATTTGATTTGGGAGTACTATTAGGTGATATTACATTCATATTAATTGCTTACTACGGAAGTAAAAGTTTACTAGAAAAAATAAAAGACGATCCTCGCTTATTTTATATTGGTGGTTTAATATTACTAATTTATGGTTTAATTACTTATTTAGATAAAAGTCAAAAAACTGTGGTACAAGACGAAAATCTAGTACTTCCCGAAAAAACTAGTTATTTAAAATTATTTCTAAAAGGATTTTTACTGAATTTTATTAATGTTGGCGTATTGGCATTTTGGTTAGGAATGATTGTAATTGTTGGTTCAAACCTTCAAATGAACCCAACTAAAATATTTAATTACTTCACTGTAATTTTAGTCAGTTATTTAAGTACCGATATTGGAAAAATTGTATTAGCCAAACAATTAAAAAAGAAATTAACACCTAAAATCACCTACAAAGTAAAACGGATTATGGGTATTATTTTAATGGTTTTTGGCATTGTTCTAATCTTAAAAGGTTTTATACCGAAAGAGAAAATGAATTTAAATTCTGTTATTGAACAAGTGGAATAATTTTAATGTCCATTGCTAGGTTCAAATCTTATTCTTTTTTAAAAAAGATATATTCCATACAATCAATAACTTATATTTTTTATCTTTGATAGATTTCATTAAAAAAGATTCCATGGAAATAGCCATTCTTACCGCAAAAATTTTAGGAATTATATACCTCTCTTTTGGAGTTGGTCTTTTATTTAACAAAGATTACTATGCAAAAGCGATTGAAGATTTACTCAAAAATACAGGCTTCATGATTAGTGGAGGGTTTCTAGCCATTGTTATGGGTTTATGCATTATTGAATACCACAATATTTGGGTGAAAAACTGGACTGTTATAATCACAATAATTGGTTGGATAGCATTATTAAAAGGTATATTACTTTTAGCATTTCCAAAATTTGCATCCTTTTTTAGTCCTATGCTCAAATCTAAAAAACTATATATGATTCTAATACCTTCTGTTATTTTATTTGGGCTAGTACTTATCTATTTTGGCTTTTTCTCATAACAAGGTCATTTTTCATTACATTCGCTACTTAAAAAAACGAACCTTAAAAAGCTAAAAAAATAATGGAAATTGACCAACAAGATGGTACAATAAGAAATAATATAAAAATTGGATTTGAAGTTGAAATTGTACAAAAACACCATCAACGATCTGGAGAATTAACGGAAGGTTTTGTAAAACGACTTTTAACTAAATCATCTAATCATCCTCATGGAATAAAAGTACAGTTAGAAACTGGCGAAGTAGGACGTGTTAAAAAAGTTTTAGTATAATTCAATAATTTTACTACTACAAATTCTTTTCAATAACTAAAATCAAATTATTTTAACAATTAACATTTATAATTTTTTAGAAATTCTTCTAATGTCATCGGTTTTAAATTTCTTAATTCATAGTGTTTTAAATAGGTATTATAATTTCTTCTAGCTGTATTAGAAATTGAATTTGGTAAGAAATTTTGAGGGTTTGTTCTAGTTTCCATAAAAAATAAATTAAGGGGTTATACATTCTGCTTTGGGGCTATAAAGCTACAACACAAATAGTTACAAAACAAATAAAACTACCATTTATTATGTTAAATTTACTTTTTGTTGTATTTTTCAAGCCGTTTGTTATCTTCAACAGTAAGGCAATATTGTTATTTTTTAGTGCTTTTTCTCAAACTTATTATTAGTTCTATCAATATCAGCCATAAGTTGAGATACATCAATTTCAACTGTTTTAATTTCTTTTGAAGTAGAAAATGTGTATGTTGAATATGCCCAAGCCCAATCTTTTAAAACAGTTCTTTTAGTTGGTTTTTTACCACGCATCATACGTAATGGAATGTTAAAACCTTCAGTACTTCCATCAACATAAGAAACTGTTACATCTACTGGCATTGGCATTTGGCCAACTCTTGCCAGTGTAATGCTTTGTTTCTCAACTTTTGCAATGGCATAATCTATGGTGTGCGTTGTTTCAATCCATTCATTTAAATACCAACCTAATTGAATTCCTGAAACTTTTTCTGCTACGCGTTTTATATCATTGGGAGTCGGATGCTTAAACTTAAATTCATTGTAATACTTTTTAATAGTTTTCTTTACATTCTCTTCTCCAATAATATAGTTTAATTGAGATAAAAACATACTCCCTTTTGTATAACTTCCAATACTAAAAGCCGTATTGGTATTAAATCTATCCGCATGCGTTGTCAAAGGTTCTTCAATATTATTTTTAACAGCATAAAAATAATCTGCATAATTTTTTTCTGAAGGTCTTCCTTTTCCACCTCTTAATATTTTATTAGAAGCTAACGTAGAAATATAGGTAGTAAAACCTTCATCCATCCAAGAATGTTTACTTTCATTAGTTGCTAAAATATGCTGAAACCACGAATGTGCAAATTCGTGAAAAACGAGACCTGCAATACTCCTTCCATCTCCACCAGTAATTAAAGTACACATTGCATATTCCATCCCTCCATCACCTCCTTGAATAACCGAATATTGCTTATATGGATATTGACCTATGTTTTTGTTGAAATAATCCAAGGCTTTTTCTGTATAAGGTTGCAATGCCTTCCAATGCTTTTGATATTTTTTATCATTTTTATATAAAAAGTGAAGTGCTGTTCCGCCTTCTGTTTTAACAATATCATGCGTGTAATTAGGATCAGCTGCCCAAGCAAAATCATGTACATTAGGAGCTACAAAATGCCAAGACAATTTTTTATTAGTATTAACTTTTAATTTTTTCGATTTATCTTCATATCCATGTCCAATTTCTTGTGGATTTTGAAGATATCCAGTACCTCCAACTGTATACGTTTTATCAATGTGAAGTGTTACATCAAAATTTCCCCAAACGCCATGAAATTCTCTTGCAATATATGAATCTGCATGCCAACCTTCAAAATCATATTCAGCCATTTTAGGATACCATTGAGCCATTGACAATGCTACATCATCTTCATTATTTCTACCAGCTCTTCTAATATGAACTGGTACTTGTCCATTAAATTCCATATCAAAAATCACCTTTTCTCCTGGCTGAATTGGTTTATTTAAAAAAACTTCCAATACGGTTCCTTCAGAAGTATATTTAACAATATTCCCATTTTGCTTTAATGAAGCTATTTTTAGAAATCCTATTTCATTTGGTTTCAACTTCGAAATTCTACTTTCATATCTTGGATTCTCAACAGCACCAATATTTGTAAGCATTCTATTATCTGGATCTACAATAGCTTGTAATCTAGCATCCATTTCGCTATTTGGTTGAAATGCATTATAATATAAATGATAAAATACTTGTTCTAATACATCTGGCGAATTATTTGTATACACTAATTGTTGTGTTCCTTTGTATTGATAATTTTCAACATCAATATCAACATCCATTGTGTAATCTACATGTTGTTGCCAATATGAAGTGTTGTTTTGAGCTGCTATAATAATTGTAAAAATTGAAAATAGTAGTGTAACTAATTTATTCATTATTTTAATTTAGTGTTGCAATATAAACATAACTCTATAAATCAAAAAAGAGGCTGTCTAAAAAGTATTGAAAACCGTCATTCTGAATTTATTTCAGAATCTCATCATACTGATAATCAATCACTATGAGAACCTGAATCAAGTTCAGGTTGACGAAAATTTCACTTTTTAGACAGCCTCTTTTTAACAGAATTTTATAATTTATTTAGCTCTTATTCACCATTTTATCAGCTAAAACTAATGCATTGTAGGCATTTGCTACTCTACCTGAAATAGATAATTTAGAAAACTTAACTTTTTCCCCAATTGGATTTTCTTTTGATTTACTTCCAGGAACTAAAACGTCCATATCAACTTCAATACCTGAGTTCATAATAATATGTTTTACCTGACTTGCAGATAATTGTGGATAGTACGATCTTACTAAAGCAGCAACACCTGCAACTTCTGGAGAAGCCATTGATGTACCATTATATCTTGCATATTCATTTTGAGGAACTGTAGAATAAATTTGAACTCCAGGAGCATAAACATCTACATTTTTTTGTCCATAGTTTGTAAAAGATGCCGGTAATTCTTCATTATAGCTTGAGCTCATAGCTCCAATAGTTAAAACATTGTCTGCTATTTCAACTACTTTGTCTGCTGAATCATTTGGCCAATTTCCTTTAACATCAATATCTTTACCATCGTTACCAGCAGCGTGTACTAGTAATACATCATGTTTTTCAGCATATTTAATTGCATCAAATACCCATTCTGGATTTGGAGACCAGCTTTTCCCAAAACTCATATTAATAACTTTTGCTCCATTATCAACTGCATATCTAATTGCCAAAGCAACATCTTTATCACGCTCATCTCCATCTGGCACAGCTCTTACAGACATTAATTTTGCGTTATGTGCAACACCATTTATACCAATTCCATTGTTACGAGTTGCTAATATAATACCTGAAACGTGTGTTCCATGAGATTCAATTTCAGTTGAACCTATAACAATTCCGTTTCCATATTTAGTATCAGCAATATCTTCCGGGTTATCGCCTACTATTTCTCTTCCATTAAAATTAAAATCGTAACTTTTATTTCTTTTTTGGCCTTCATAATATTCTAAAAAAGATTTCTCGTCAAAACCTCTTCCTAATAATCCTAAAACATCTCCTATTTGAGCTTGTAATTTTTTATCTTCAGTTTTTACAACTTGTAAATCCTCCAATGTAAAACTATCTTTTCCTAAGAATTTTTTAATGTCATTAAAATTTTCTTCAATTTGAGCTAATCGTTCCATTCTATTAAAAAAACTGCTTGAAGAAGCTTCAAATGCTTTTAAGTATTCTTGATATTTTTCAAAATCCGCTTTATCTTCTGCACGAATATCTTCTATTTTTTCTCCTTCAAAACGAGGATTTAATTTTGCAACAATACGTGTAATTTCTAATTGTTCAGGAGCATCTACTCGATCACCACCTAAAAAATTCCATCCATGTATATCGTCAACAAAACCATTTTTATCATCATCTATTTTATTACCTGCAATTTCTTTTGGGTTTGTCCAAAGTACATCTTTTAAATCTTCGTGCTCAATATCAATTCCAGAATCAATAACAGCAACCACTACAGTTTCTCCTTTTTTTCCTTCTAAAAATTTGTACGCTTTATCAACACTCATTCCTGGAATGGTATCGGTTGCCAAATCGGCATGTGCCCAATGGTTAAATTGTTCATCACTTACTGCTCCTTTTTTTGCAGTAATTAAAACTGCTGTATCCATAGTTGGTACTGCTAAATTTTTAACAGAACCACAACTTGCTAATGTAACAACTGCAAGAGTTGTTAAAAACATTGGTTTATATATTCTCATTATTATTTATAGTTTAATTAAATACTTCGTTAAATTTATATGTTTGGTTTAATCGTACTCCTTTTTCAGTGTGTTTAACAGTACACAATTCATTAGTGGCATCATGTTCTAGAAACAAGAAAAAATTAGTATCGGCCGCCTTATTCATGAATTTTATTTTTTCATCCATAGATAGTAGTGGACGTGTATCATAACTAGCTACATAAGGAAGTGGGATATGACCAACTGTTGGCACTAAATCTGCTGTAAACACAATAGTTTTTCCTTTGTATTGAATGTGAGGAATCATTTGCTTTTCGGTATGTCCATCAGCAAATAAAATATCAAATCCTAATTCTGAGTTTTGAACAAAATCATTTGTAGGTAAGTCAACAAAATTTAGCTGACCACTAGACTCCATTGGATTGATATTTTCCTTTAAAAATGATGCTTTTTCCCTAATATTTGGTTCTACTGCCCATTGCCAATGGTTTTTATTACTCCAAAATTTAGCATTTTTAAAAGCAGGCTCGTAACCTGTTCTATCTTTATTCCATTGAATGCTACCACCACAATGGTCAAAATGTAAATGTGTTAAAAAAACATCGGTAATATCGTCTCTATGAAAACCGTGTTCTGCTAATGAAGAATCAAGTGAGAAGTTTCCAAAAAAGTAATAGTATCCAAAAAATTTATCTGATTGTTTATTTCCAGTTCCCGTATCAATTAAAATTAGCCTGTCACCATCTTCAATAAGCATGCTTCGCATACTCATATCAATTAAATTATTACTATCAGCGGGGTTTGTGCGTTGCCAAATTGTTTTTGGAACTACACCAAACATGGCTCCTCCATCTAACTTGAAATTTCCTGTTTCTATAGGGTATATTTTCATTTAATAAGCTTAATTACGCAAAGATACATGAAATAATACTTAAGAAAATGTTAAAGAAATGCAAAAAACCTAAGCTAAATGCTTAGGTTTTTTTTGAGGCATCGAGCGGATTCGAACCGCTGTAGGAGCTTTTGCAGAGCCCAGCCTAGCCACTCGGCCACGACGCCTTATTTGGATTGCAAATTTAAGTATTTTTACTTTCTTAGCAAGTATTTTTTTAATTTTTGTGATTACTATTCATTATTTACTCTTTTAGATGAAAAAGAATCTTAATTTACATAGGAAATTAATAAAACAACCTGCTAAATTTCAAGTATTTATAGATCTTTTCTATTTTTAGACATTTCTATTGTAACCATTGCCACATTACCTCCAATTGGTGGATTTAATTTTGAAACAGCTACATCTACCTTTTTCACCATTGGTATTTCACGTAAAATTCTATCCAATATACGTTTGGCAACTTCTTCCAGTAATTGAGAACGAATAGCCATTTCTTCTTTTACTATTTTATTTAAATGCACATAATCAACAGTATCAGCTAAGTTGTCGGTTTTTGCAGATTTTGATAAATTGGCTTTTACCGTAACATCCACTCGATAATCTGAACCAATTTTTCCTTCTTCAACCAAACATCCATGATATGCGTACACTCGAATATTTTTTATTTTTATTGTTCCCATTTTTGAATTACGAATTACGAATTTACAAAATTACAAATTACGAATTACGAATTACGGTTTTTGAGTTATGATTTTAAGTAAGTAGAAAGTACGTACATTTAAAAGGCAAAAGAAAAGAATTCTGATTATGTTTACTATTTTCAAATTTGTAATTAAACTTGCGTTAGGGATAGAGCGGTTTGTTTGAGCTCTTTTTTTGTTGCTTTTTGCAACTAAAAAAAGCGAGTAGCGAAAGCCCGACCTGAAAGGGAACGCCCAAAAAACAAGTATTTAATATTCCCTATAAATACATTAAGCACTTCGGTTCTTTATTTTATAGTTGTATTGCCAAAAAAAATCGATAATTTTGCAGCTTATTAGTTTTTATATTATGAATGAAGAGAAAAAATCATTGAATTTTTTAGAGCAAATTATTGAAGAGGATTTGGCTAATGGATTGCCAAAAGAAAAACTACGTTTTAGATTTCCTCCTGAACCAAATGGGTATTTACACATTGGTCATGCAGCTTCAATTTGTTTAAATTTTGGATTGGGTTTAAAATACAATGCTCCTGTAAATTTACGTTTTGACGATACAAACCCCGCTAAAGAAGAACAGGAATATGTTGATGCCATAAAACACGATGTTGAATGGTTAGGTTTTAAATGGGATAAAGAATTGTATTCTTCAAACTATTTTCAACAATTATACGATTGGACAATTGAACTTATTAAGGAAGGAAAGGCGTATGTAGATAATCAAACTTCAGAAGAAATGGCTGCCCAAAAAGGAACGCCAACTGAAGTAGGAACTAATAGTCCGAACAGAAATAGATCTATTGAAGAAAATCTAGCTCTGTTTTTGAAAATGAAAAATGGAGAATTTGAAGAAGGTTCACACGTTTTACGTGCTAAAATTGATATGAAACATGTGAATATGCAAATGCGTGATCCAATTATGTATCGTATTTTAAAAAGAAAACACCACAGAACTGGTAATGATTGGTGTATTTACCCAATGTACGACTGGACGCACGGTGAATCTGATTATATTGAACAAATTTCACATTCTATTTGTACGTTAGAATTTAAAAGTCATAGAGATTTATACGATTGGTATGTTGATCAAGTTTATAATGAAGAAAATTTAAGACCTAAACAACGTGAATTTGCACGTAGAAATTTAAGCTATACGGTAATGAGTAAGCGTAAATTACTGCAATTGGTTGAAGAAGGAGTTGTAACTGGTTGGGATGATCCACGTATGCCTACAATTTCAGGTTTACGAAGAAGAGGATATACTGCTGAATCGATTAAAGTATTTAGTGAAACTGCAGGTATTTCTAAACGTGATAATGTTACAGATGTTGCGTTATTGGAACACTGTATAAAAGACGATTTAAATAAAACAGCACCACGTGTTATGGCAGTTTTAAATCCGGTGAAAATTGTAATTACAAATTATCCTGAAGGAGAGGAAGAATGGTTAACTGCTGAGAATAATCAAGAAGATGAAAATGCGGGTTTTAGACAAGTTCCTTTCAGCAGAGAAATTTTTATTGAAAAAGAAGATTTTAGAGAAGAAGCCAACAAAAAATTCTTTCGCTTGAAATTAGGCAAAGAAGTTAGACTTAAAAATGCTTACATTATTAAAGCTGAAAGCTGTATTAAAGATGAAAATGGTGAAGTAACTGAAATACATTGTACATATGATGAAGATAGCAGAAGTGGTAGTGGTTCTGAAGCAAGTCAACGTAAAGTAAAAGGCACTTTACACTGGGTTTCGGTAAAACATGCGGTAAAAGCTAAAGTTAGAGTGTATGATCGCTTATTTACTGATGAAGCACCTGATGGACATAAAGATAAAGATTTTAAAGAGTTTTTAAATCCAGATTCTTTAACTATTATCAATGCTTTTGTTGAACCTAGTTTAAAAGAAGCTAAGAATTTAGATAGATTCCAATTTCAACGTTTAGGTTATTTTTGTTTAGATAAAGATACTACAGAAACCAATTTAGTTTTTAATAGAACAGTTCCTTTACGCGATAGCTGGGCAAAAATGGAAAAGTAAATTTTAAACCTTTATAAAATAAAGCAGTCTTATAACTATAAACTTAAACCTTTAGTTATGAGGACTGCTTTTTTATTGCTATTCATTTTTATATTTTCCCTTTCATTTACTTCTTGTGCAACAACAGTTAGAGAAAAAACAGCTAAAGTAGTTGTTATTCATAAATTACCTAAAGCTCATAAAGTAGTTTATATTAAAGGTCACAGTTATTATAAGTGGAACGGTAAACATTACAGAAAAACTAGAAAAGGGTATGTAGTTGTGCGTGTTTAATTAATTTTAAGCGTTTTTAAAATAGCTTCCAATTCAAACATATAATCGCGTTTGTTAATTGAGGGTGCATATGTTAATCCTTCAACAATTATCAAACGGTTATTAATCTTATCTACAACTGTGTAACTTAAAAATGGACCAGCCATATAAACACCTTTAACTTCCCATTTTCCTCTGGTTTCAAAAGCTTTTTTTCCATCTAAAGTTACTTCAAAAACATGTGGAGTATAGGCTTCTTCAGTAATCATATGAGATCCTTCAATTTGACCTGGAATAAATTTTTTCCCCATAGCGTCTCTAATTGCAACAATATTATTTCCGTTTTCATCATCTTCAGAAGTAATTGGAACAGTGTAACACATTAGTTCCATACTATTTCCTCCAAATAAATGGTAACGATACCAAACAAACTCACCATTATCTTCTACTTTACTATAATTACGAGGAATTTTTAATGTATATCCTTGTTTATTAAATGTTTCAATTGTTGATGTATCCCAATATTTTTTAAGAATTTTATTTCGAACAGATATTAAATCTGAATTTTTAAATTCCGAAATAATTTTTGAGCTATTTTTTTGAATTTCTTTGATTAATTCCTCTTTATTTTTTCCTGTAATAGTAATTATTTTTTGAGGTGCTGCATAAATATCAGTTGCTACAGTAAATGAATTTTTATCAGTAACACCAATATTTAAAATACTTCTACTTGTTTTAAACATACTCCCAAAATTTTCTAAAGGCACTTGAGAAACTTCAAATTGAGCTTCGGGTTGCGGCAATCCTAAAACAGGTTCTGCAATAAATTTTCGTAATTCATCACCAATTTCACCTTGCCACGCACTATTTTTCATAACTATTAACAAGCTATTAATTCTACCATTTGCATCGCTTATTACTCTTTGATTTTTTCCTGATTCACAAGAAATTAAAAAAGAAACTACAACTAAAAGGATTCCTAATTTTTTCATTTGTTTATGTTTATTCTATCTAAATGTTTGGATATTGTTTGCTATTCATCATTTCCTTTAAAGGAAAATTTCAACTTGCAGGTTTAATTTTTAAATATTTTTAATTTAATCCCTGGCTTTAAGCTTTTAACACTCCAAATATTGTTCCACTCTTTAATATTTTGTACAGAAACATCTGCAAATTTTTGAGCAATTAACCACAATGAATCACCAGATTTCACGGTATAAGTACTAAACTCACCTTTTGGTATTACTTTTTTTGAAGTAGTCTTTTTTAGTTTTGAGCTTGTTACTCCACTTAATTTTCTTGGGTAAATTGTTAAGCGTTGTCCAATTCGTAAATTTGTGCTTCGCATATTGTTCCATCGCTTAATTTTGGAAACTGAAACACCATATTTATCTGCTATTTTTCCTAAATAATCACCATTTCTAACTTTATACCTTATTCGGTTATTCATTTCAATATACTGAGGCAATGGTTTTTCTCTTTTAGCTTCCTCAGCATTTGCATAAGTATAAATTTGCTGTTCATTACTTATAAAATTTCCAATGTCTTTTATAGGTAGCGTAAGTGTGTAATTTTTCCCTTTTATGTATGGAATAATGTCTAATTTATATTGTGGATTTAAAAATTGAAGCACCTCAACATCAACATTTAGGGTTTCATATATTTGTTCAAAAGTTAATTGTCTTTTTATTTGAACTGTATCTGTTTCAAAATAAGTTATGGCACTTTCTTTTGCTTTAATATTGTGCTCGTTTGCATATTCAAAAATGTATAATGTTGCATAAAAAGCAGGTACATATCCTGCCGTTTCACGAGGTAAATTATGCCTAATATTCCAATAATTTGTATTGCCTCCTGAGCGTCTTATTGCTTTACTTACATTTCCTGGTCCAGAATTGTATGCTGCTAAAGCTAAATCCCAATCCCCAAATATTTTATATAAACTAGCTAAATATTTACACGCTGCTTCTGTTGCTCTATAAGGATCTGAACGTTCATCAACATACGAACTTACATTTAAATTAAACTGCTTACCTGTTTGATACATAAATTGCCATAAACCAGTTGCGCCAACTCTTGAAGTTGCTCTTGGTTTTAAAGCTGATTCTACAATTGCTAAATATTTAATTTCTAATGGAACATCATAGTTCGCTAATTGTTCTTCAAACATTGGAAAATAATAACGTGCTTTTTCCATTAAGCTTGAAAACGATGATTTTCTTCGTTTTAAATATGTTTTAATTATTTGTTCTAATTGTTGATTGTATTCAATATGAAATGGTGTTTTGCTATCTAAAATTTTCAAGCGCTCTTTTAATAAATCCGTTGGTAATTCTTCCAATTCTGTTATTAAAATTTCATCATCTTTTAATACATATTGAATGGTGTCATACAATGGCGATTTTATTAATTCATTCAACCATAAACTATCAATTAATTTAGCTTCTTTATGTGTTATGAATGCTACTGAATCAGAATTTTTAAAAAATAATGTGTCATTATTTGAAAACAGCTCTTTAGTATCTTCCAGTTTTTGAAGTTTTAAAGAGTCCACTTCTGTTTGAGAAAAACCGAAGCTGAAAAATAATAAAAATGATATATATAAGAGTTGTTTCATTAAACGTTATTCCTTTAAAAGTTTAGAAATTTGATCTAGATTTGGAGCTAAAATAATTTCTATCCTTCTATTTTTTGCTTTTCCTTCTTTTGTTTTATTTGTGTCAACAGGTACAAATTCACTTCTACCTGCTGCCGTAATTTGTGTTGGATTTACTCCTTTATTTTTTAAAATTCTAACAATTGCTGTTGCTCGCTTTACTGATAAATCCCAATTATCTAAAAGTGTTGCACTAGCATAAGGATCATTATCTGTATGTCCTTCAATAAGCACATTTATATCCGTATTTTTAGCTAAAACACCCGCTAATTGTTCCACTGCTTTTTTACCTTCAGTTCCAACTGCCCAACTTCCAGAATCAAACAATAATTTATTCTCCATGGAAACATAAATTTTTCCATTTTTATGAACTACTGTTAATCCTTTTCCTTCAAAATTATGCAAAGCACTTGAAATTGCATTTTTTAATTGCTGCATTTGAGCTTCTTTAGCATCAATTAAACTTTGCAATTCGTTAATTTGTTGAGAGCGTTTATTTAACTCTTTTTGAAGTTCTTCTAAACGAGCACTTTCCAATGCCATTTTTTGTTCTTTAGTTTCTAGTTCAAGTAAAAGTTGTTGGTTTTTTTCAGCTTGTTTCGCTAATTTTTTTGAACTTTGAGAAGAAAGAACCTTGTACGATTCATCTAAATTTTTGTATTTATGTTGAAGTGATTCAAACTCGTTATCCAAAATTTCCTTTTCAGTTGATAGTTCAGCATATTTTGCTTTCAATTTTTCTAAATCAACTTCCAAACTTTTTTTTGAAGCTAATAAATCATCATTTTCTTTAATTAATGCTGAATTTGAATCTTGTAATTTCGTGTATTTTGAATCCAATTCTTGGAATAATTTTTTTGAAACACAAGAACTCAACGTGAATACAATAACAACCAGAACTACTATTTTTTTTAACATAAATATTATTTTACTTTTTAAATTATTCAATTTCTACAACTATTGGGCAATGGTCTGAGTGTTTTGCTTCAGGTAAAATATAAGCTCTTTCAATTCTCTTCTTCAAAGGTTCACTAACCATATTATAATCTATACGCCAACCTTTATTGTTGTTTCGTGCATTTGCTCTATAACTCCACCACGAATAATGATGAGGTTCTTTATTTAAATAACGGAATGAATCTATAAAACCACTGGCTATAAATTCTCCAATCCATTCACGTTCAATAGGTAGGAAACCCGAAACATTTTTCATTTTTGGGTTATGAATATCAATTGCTTCGTGGCAAATATTATAATCTCCACAAATTACGATATTCGGAATTTCTTTTCTTAAGTTATTTACATACTCTTGAAATTCAGCCATATAATTTAGCTTAAACTCCAAACGAGCATTATTAGTTCCTGAAGGTAAATACAAACTCATTACTGAAACATCATCAAAATCTACGCGTAAATTTCTTCCTTCAAAATCCATCGACTCAATCCCTGTTCCATATTCAATATGGTTGGGTTTTGTTTTAGATAATATAGCAACACTACTATACCCCTTTTTTTGAGCTGAAAACCAATAATGAAATGGGTAGCCTGCTTCTTCAAATAAACTTAAATCTAATTGCTCTTTATGTGCTTTTGTTTCCTGAATACAAACTACATCAGCATTTGTAGCTATTAACCAATCTATAAAGCCTTTTTTTAAAGCGGCTCTTATTCCATTAACATTGTATGATATTATTTTCATTACGTTTTATTTTAATCCTAAAAAAAGGGTTAAAGTTGTTGTTTTATTCTTAGTCGAATTTCATTTCAGGAATATCTCCTTCAATAATTAATTCTCCTTCTGTTGCTGCTTGAATTTCTTCAACAGAAACACCTGGAGCTCTTTCTATTAAATAAAAAGCATTGTTTATTATTTCTAAAACAGCTAAATTAGTTACTACTTTTTTAACACAGTTTACACCTGTTAACGGTAAAGAACAGCTTTTTAATATTTTTGATTCACCTTTTTTATTCGTGTGCATCATGGCTACAATAATATTTTCAGCAGACGCTACTAAATCCATTGCTCCACCCATTCCTTTCACCATTCTTTTAGGAATTTTCCAGTTAGCAATATCTCCATTTTGAGCAACTTCCATGGCTCCTAAAACAGTTAATTGAACGTGTTTTCCACGAATCATAGCAAAACTTAATGCTGAATCAAATAAAGAACCTCCTTCTAAAATTGTAACCGTTTGCTTTCCTGCATTTATTAAGTCTGCATCTTCTTCTCCTTCAATAGGAAAAGGTCCCATTCCTAACAATCCGTTTTCAGATTGAAACTCAACATCAATTCCTTTAGGAATATAATTAGCTACCAAAGTTGGTATTCCTATTCCTAAATTAACATACCAATTATGTTGTAATTCTTGTGCTATTCTTTGCGCTATTTGTTGTTTTGATAAAGCCATGACTTAAGATTTTGGAGTTACTGTACGTTGTTCAATTCTCTTTTCGTAATCTTTCCCTTGAAATATACGTTGAACAAAAATACCTGGAGTATGAATTTGATTTGGATCTAATTCACCAGCCTCAACCAATTCTTCAACCTCAGCAACTGTAATTTTACCAGCCATTGCCATCATTGGATTAAAATTACGAGCCGTTCCTTTAAATATTAAATTCCCTGCTGTATCTCCTTTCCACGCTTTTACAAATGCAAATTCCGGATCAAATGCATGTTCTAGTATATGCATTTTACCATTAAATTCTCTTGTTTCTTTACCTTCAGCAACTTCGGTTCCATAACCTGCTGGCGTATAAAAAGCTGGTATTCCAGCTCCTGTAGCTCTACATCTTTCAGCTAAAGTTCCTTGAGGAATTAACTCTACATCAAGTTCACCTGAAAGCATTTGACGTTCAAATTCATCATTTTCTCCTACGTAAGAAGAAATCATTTTTTTTATTTGACGTTTTTGTAATAATAATCCCAATCCAAAGTCATCAACTCCCGCATTGTTAGAGATACATGTTAAATTACTAACATCTAATTTTACTAGTTCTGAAATACAGTTTTCCGGTATTCCACATAAACCAAAACCACCAAGCATAAAAGTCATTCCGTCTTCTACGCCTTGTAAAGCTTCTTGTGCATTATTTACTACTTTATTTATCATAATTCAATTATTAAAATTCTGGATCTTCGTCTATAGTTTCAATTGAATTTTCATCTGTTTCATTTGCGTCGTCACAATTAATATCTATACTTAAATTTTTAGGTTTTTCAAATTCTTTCTGGCTAATTTCTAAGTTCTTATCAGCATATAATTTTTGATAATACAAGGCCCAAATTGGCAATGCCATTGAAGCTCCTTGTCCTCTACCAATACCTGCAAAATGTACTGCTCTATCTTCACCACCTACCCAAACTCCAGTGGCTAAATTTGGAACAATCCCCATAAACCAACCATCAGATTGGTTTTGTGTAGTTCCTGTTTTACCTGCTATTGGATTTGTAAATTCATAAGGATAACCCGTTGCAACATCATCGGGGTATTTGGCATATTTACTTCGTAAACGAACACCTGATCCTCCTTTGGTTACACCTTCTAATAAATTTATAACCACATATGCCGATTCTTCACTTAATACCTCTTTTGAATTTGGAATAAATTGTTCTAAAACTGTTCCATTTTTATCTTCAATTTTCAACAGCATCATAGGTTCAACTTGCAGTCCTTTATTTGCAAATGTAGCATAGGCGCCAACCATTTCGTATAATGATAAATCTACCGAACCCAATGCTATTGCAGGAACTGCAAGAATATCACTTTTTATACCTGCTCTTTTTGCTAAGCTTACCACATTTTTTGGATGTACCATATCAATTAACTTCGCAGTAATTACATTTACAGAACCCGCCAAAGCTTGTTTTAAGGTTAATTCTCCACCATATTTACCTCCTGAATTTACAGGCGTCCAATCTTCTGGCATTCCATATTTTTCCTTCGGAATTGTATACAATGTATTTGGAAATTTATCACAAGGTGATAGATTTAATTGATTGATTGCTGTTGCATATACAAATGGTTTAAATGTTGAACCAACTTGTCTTTTTTGCTGTTTTACGGCATCAAACTGAAAGTGTTTGTAATTTATTCCACCAACCCAAGCTTTCACATGACCAGTTTCTGGTTCTACAGATAATAAACCTGATCTTAGAATGTGTTTGTAATACCGAATAGAATCATATGGAGATAAAATGGTATCAATATCACCTTTCCAAGAAAAGATTTTCATCTTGGTTTTTTCTTTAAATGATGCTCTAATATCTTTTTTTGAAGCGCCATTCTTTTTCATTCGTTTCCAACGGTTAGATCGCTTCATAGCTTGTTCCATAGTACCTGCTATTTGCTTTTTATCTATATCATAAAAAGGAGCTGTTCTATTCCTTTTCTGCTCTTTAAAAAATATACTTTGAAGATTAGACATATGCTCTTGCATTGCTTGTTCAGCGTATTGTTGCATACGAGCATCTATCGTAACATAAATTTTTAGTCCATCTCGGTGTAAATTGTAATCTGTTCCGTCAGGTTTTGGATGGTTTTTAATCCACGTTTTCATAAAATCACGTAAATATTCTCTAAAGTATGTTGCAGAACCATCACTATGGCCTTCTCTATTAATGTCTAATCCTAACTCTTTTTTTTGTAATGAATCTTTTTCCGTCTCAGTTACAAATTCATTTTTATACATTTGACTTAAAACTACATTCCTTCTATCTTTTACTAATTGTTCTCTTCTTAATGGATTAAAATATGAAGCGTTTTTTAACATTCCAACCAACATTGCGGATTCTGAAACTGTCAACTCAATAGGTTCTTTTCCAAAATAAATACGTGAAGCTGATCTAATACCAACTGCTAAATTTAAAAAGTCGTACTTGTTTAAGTACATTGTTAAAATTTCATTTTTAGTATATTGTCTTTCTAATCGGACTGCAATTACGTATTCTTTAAATTTTTGAAGTATTCTTTCAGGTAAATTTTTTGAGCCTTCACCTGTAAATAACAATTTTGCTAATTGTTGCGTAATTGTACTTCCGCCACCATCTTTACCTAATTTAACAACAGCACGTAATGTCGCTTTAAAATCAATTCCTGAGTGCTCATAAAAACGTTCATCTTCTGTTGCTACTAGGGCTTTTATTAGGTTGTCTGGTAAGTCTTTATATTTAACAGGAGTACGATTTTCAAAAGCATATTTCCCTAAAGTTTTTCCATCAATTGAAATTACTTCCGAAGCTAGATTTTTTTCTGGATTTTCTAATTCTTCAAAAGATGGAAGCGTTCCAAATACTCCCCAAGAAGCCAGTAAAAATATTAATATAAGTGTTGAAGTTCCTCCTAATATAGTAATCCAAAACCATTTTATATAGTTAGAAAACGAATTGTTAGTAGTTGCTTTTTTTTTCATATGCTTACACGTTATTTTTTAGCGGTAACATATGCTGTTCGCTATTAATCATTCCTTTATTTGTAAAACTTTTCCTTGCTCGTTTCATTCTTTATTTTTTTCTATTCTTAAACCTACATCAGTAATACCTTGTAAGGGAATTTCCCCTTCAATATCGTTAACGCTTCTTGTTGCTTGGTGAACACTAAATTTATAATCTCCTTTTTCTGAAAAAATAACATTTTCCTTATAAAAAAGCATGTTTTCTTTAACATCTGTAAATCCTGAACCAAGCCATTTTCCATAAGGATCTGTCATTTCATATTTTAATGTATCAATTAATTGATACCCATTAGGAAATTCCATTTTAGCAATTAAAAATAACGAGCTAAACTCATAATTTTTATTGTTTCTAATATTTATAAACACATTATTTCTTGAAATAGTATCTGTGTTACTAACAATAAAGCGAATATCATTTTCTGAATGCCATTCATGATTTTCAATAGTGTTATATTGATCATAAACCATATTTGAATTACACGAAAATAACAGGAATGTACTTAGAAGTATAAGTATGTTTTTATGTATTTTGATTGTTGCTTGCACTTTTTTTAGGTGGTCTTCTTTTCTTATTCTTATTTGTTTTATTTCCTAGTTGATTTGGGTTAGGCTTTTGCTGGTTCTCACCTGATTTGGTTTTATTTTGAATTGGTTTCCTTCTTGGTGGCTTAGCTTTTTGTTCCCCATCAACAGGTTTTTTTTGCTGGCTTTGAGAATTTTTAGATTTATTTCTAGTGTTCCGTTTCTTTTTTCTTTTTGGAGCATCAAACCTTGTTAAGCTATCTTGACCAACTACATTTTCAAAATCTACTGTAGCAACTTCAACTAAATCTAATTCATATTCTTCTAAAGAAAGTGCTTTCTCATTATTTTTATTTAATGCAATAATTTCTTGAACTTGTTCTAAAGTAAGTTTAAACCACTTAACTCTATTTTCTTTATAAGTATACCAAAGTAAACCCTTGAAAATATCCATTTTAATAAAAGTAGCATCTCCTTTTTCCGTTCTCAAAACAGTATCTTGTCTTGGAAAATCAGTTAAAGCATCTAAATAGGTGTCTAATTCATAATTTAAACAGCATTTCAATTTACCACATTGGCCTGCCAATTTTTGAGGATTAAGAGATAATTGTTGGTAACGTGCAGCTGAAGTACTAACATTACGCAAATCAGTTAGCCAAGTAGAACAGCATAATTCTCTACCGCAAGAGCCAACTCCTCCTAAACGAGCGGCTTCTTGTCGCAAGCCAACTTGTTTCATTTCAACTCTAATACTAAAAGCTCCAGCCAAATCTCTAATTAATTGCCTAAAATCAACACGTTCATCAGCAGTGTAATAAAAGGTAGCTTTGTTACCATCTCCCTGATATTCAACATCCGATAGTTTCATTTTTAAACCTAACCTCCCTAAAATTTCACGTCCTTTATGTTGTGTGTCGTATTCTTTATTACGAGCAGCAGTCCAAATATCAATGTCTTTTTGAGTGGCTTTTCTGTATATTTTTTTGATATCTTCACTATCCATTGCAACACCTTTCTTCTTCATTTGAACTTTTATAAGTTCTCCTACCAAAGAAACAGTTCCAATATCGTGTCCAGGATTTCCTTCAACAGCAATAATATCACCAATAGAAATTTTTAAATCATCTTGATTTCTATAAAAATGTTTTCGCCCGTTTTTAAAACGAACTTCTACAATATTTATTGGTTTTTGTCCAGTTGGCAAGGACATATTTCCTAACCAATCAAAAACTGAAAGTTTATCACAGTCACCAGTACCG
>TARA_R110001583_G_scaffold33438_4_pt1 | contig 59523 bp, 59 predicted proteins | sample TARA_R110001583 | Tara Oceans TARA_R110001583 (sample SAMEA4398432) | marine metagenome | biome: Polar Biome; feature: [MES] marine water layer (ENVO:01000295) within the mesopelagic zone...; material: water (ENVO:00002006), including particulate matter (ENVO:01000060) such as...... | reverse complement strand
GGGTTTGCATTCTTCCAGTTCAGGATGAACCACATTTATGCGGTGATTGAATTCCGCAGGTTTTCCAAAGACAATGTATTCTGTATCAACTTTAATGTTTGATTTAACAAATTTTATTCCCTTAAACCAGACCAATTCAATTGTGCCATGTCCGTCTGTGAAATTTGCAACTAAGCGTTGTTGACGTTTTTCACCAATGGTTTGCATATCGGAGATTCTACCCTTTACTTGAATATAAGGTAGTTTCGAATGTATTTCAGTCGTTTTATAAAACTTGGTTCTGTCAATATATTTGTAGGGGAAATGGTAAAGCAAATCCTCGTAACTGTGAACAGAGAGTTCTTGCTTTAAGAGTAAGGCTTTTTTAGGTCCAACTCCGGGTAAAAATTTTATATCCAGTCCTGCTAATTCTGACATTTAATAATTGATTTCAGCTTGTAGAATCTTAAGTCGCAAATCCTTACATGTAAATTGTGAAAACAGATTTGGGATAGGTTATTTAAGTTAACTTCGACATGCGAATATTGATTGACAGAATCAAAAGTACAATTAAATTCGTAATTGTATTGAACTGCTTATTTATTGATTTATTTTTTTTTTTATCTTCAGCTTAAAATCTTTAAATAATAACTAGATGCCCCATTTAAAGTATCAAGTACAGAAACGATTTACTCGACTAATTTCCAGACATTACAGAGGTTTTGGAATTAATTCTCCTTATATCTATCATTTAGTTCGAGAGGTGATAGAGGCCAAAATGCATTATTATCCTTTTAAGAAACTTGATAGGTTGTGTAGGAACATGGTTTCTGATGTTGAAAAAAGGATTTTAAAGGAATCTTTAAGTAAAGAGCAAAACTTGTGGTTAAAAAATGAATTCAATCGATTAAATGGTTGCACTCAACTTTATCGGTTTTTATTTCGTTTAGTGAATTACCTTAATCCTAAAAGGATAGCCTTTTTAGGTGATGATTCTGGATTGCTGTTGTCTTATTTGGCAAAGGTTGATAGACGTCGGGATTTATTGTGTTTGGGTTCTCGCAATTTTGTATCAGATTATTCTAGATCAATTCTAAAAGAACAAAGAATTTCTAATGTGAAGTATTCTGAATTTAGTTTGATCGATAAAACGGCTTTTGATTTTATTCATATCTCAAGATCGGTCGATGCAAATGTTTTGATTGAATTTGAAAGTAATATAGAAAGCTATTTGAACGAAGAATCTTATCTCGTCGTAGAAAATATCAATAGAGATGAAAGAATGATCGAGTTATGGAGTCGCCTGAAGAAAATGGAACGATTTAATGTTAGTTTAGATTTGTTTGATGTTGGGATTCTAATCGCTCGAAAAGGATTGAAAAAGCAAGATTATAACTTGAGTGCAAGCTCATATAAATAACCCTAAATTATTAATATAAAATCTTTGATAATTTGTTATGAAATGTGAGTCTAAATTTTAACTTTGTGTAACTGATAGAAAAAAAGATATTTGAACTTTATTTTGCTTTCTGGAAGTGATATAAAAATAATATCATGACAAAATTTAAAGTATATACTAAAACTGGAGATTCTGGAACCACTGGATTAATTGGTGGGACTCGAGTACCCAAGCATCATTTACGTCTCGAAGCATATGGGACCGTAGATGAGTTGAATTCTTATATTGGATTGATCAGATCTCATGAAATTGAAACAAAGTCGAGTGAGACTTTACTGAAAATTCAAAATAAGTTATTCTTGATAGGTTCTCGTTTAGCTACTGATGATACTAAATCGGATTTAAAAGAGAAATTGGTAATTGTTGAAGATGACATTCTATTGCTAGAAAAGGAAATGGATAGAATGGATGAGAGTTTACCAGAATTGAACAATTTTGTTTTACCTGGAGGTCATCCTCTTAATGGTTATTGTCATATCGCTCGTACGGTGTGCCGTCGTGCCGAACGTCGTGCTAATCAGCTTTCTGCCGAGGTAGACGTTAACTCATTATTATTGAAATATATAAATAGACTATCCGATTACTTATTTATTCTCTCTCGTAAAGTTTTGAACGATATGGGTAAAGAAGAAATAAAGTGGGAGTCGAACTTGTAGATCCAGAAAAAAAAATTATATTCGCAAACTGTAAAAAAAGCAAAAATAAAACTATGTATTGGACCCTAGAATTAGCTACAAAGCTAGAAGATGCACCATGGCCAGCATCCAAAGATGAATTAATTGATTATGCAATTCGTTCGGGAGCGCCATTAGAAGTGATCGAGAATTTGCAAGAGATCGAGGACGAAGGGGATGTTTATGAGAGTATTGAAGATATTTGGCCCGATTATCCAAGCAAAGGAGATTTTCTATTCAACGAAGACGAATATTAAAAAAAACGTGAGATTTAACATCTCACGTTTTTTTTTGTTTTTATTTTGAAGTAGAATTATTTTTTTAATTCCTCTGGAATAATCTTTTCTAATCGTTTCTTGAGTTTGTTTTGGAGTTCAATAATTGAAGATTCCCAAATAAATATCTCATCTTTTGTTTTTGGGCGTAAATTATTTCTCCATTCAAAATCCTTTAGGAAACGTTTCTGATTGATGATGTCAAACAGTGGATACATATTGCCATCTGGTTTTTTAGTAAATAGAATCTGTTCTATTTTTTGTCCTATTATAGCGATACTAATTTTACTGCTCTTAGCCACATTCATTCCTATAATTATACCGTGATCATCTCTTGGGAAATAAAGCGTTTCACCATTACCAATAATATCTAGCTTGTCTAGATGATTATCATTAACGTGACCAAGCATGTTACGCCCTTTAATTTGGTTGTAGAGCGTACTGTCTTCCCTTGAGCATAGAAAAGCATTGGTTCTGAAATGGAGGTATTTAATTGCGTTATTCTGGCTTTCAATACTTATTGTATCTGCTGTAACTTGATTTCCCTGAGCCCAGATAATAGGATCCTTAAACATTCTCATGGTAGAATCCTGAAGCGAGTAGCTCAATGAATCACATTTCCCCTGAAGATCTTTACGAAAGAATTTAACCTTATTGTAGGCTAGTATCCTATTAAAATCATTTGTGTCTTTTTCAATTTTAAGCGTATCGGAGTGTAGGAATAAACTGTCTTGTGCATTTATATGAATAAAGAGAGTTGAATCGGTAAGGAAAGCTTCTTCAGTATCCTTATGCATTTCTAAGTAATGACCTCTTGCAATGAGTTTGTTCAGAGTGTCTTGTAGCTCTACATTTCTATAGATCATCGCAAGTTCATTGTGCTTGTCTAGATGAATGCTATCACCTTTTATTTGGTAGGTGTCTCTGTTTACTTTATTGTTTTTTAGTAGATGTGAAATACCTGTTTGTGTGTTGTACCAACCCAATTCGCTATAAAGAGTCTCTTTCTCACTCTCAATTCGTGTAGGTCCAAGAATATTAATAATCTTGTTTACAGTCTGATATTGTAGAGTGTCAGAATACAAGGTATAATCTGGATTTTCTAGCACGACACTATCTTTAAAGAAGAAAAGGTCCTGCTTGGTATAATAACGACCTATAATGCTTGTTAATACATTTGTAGAGTCTACTATTGTTCCTCCTTGATCGTAATACCCCATATTAAGGTTCATGTCATAATCAAACTTATCCGTAGTTAACCTTACATTCTTATTCTTTAAAGTAATATTGTTTTTCAAGGCTGCCTGACGACTATCACCAGCGTATTTTAAGTAATCTCCATATATATGAACTGTATCTGCATTAATAATATGCACGTTCCCAAAAGCTTCAATTTCATTTTTTTTGTCGTACTGATAGGCACTATCGCAATACATCTTTATATTTTGATGCGTCAGAAAAACATCACCAATAAATTTTGTGATATCAGGATGAATGTCGCGCTCAATCCTAAACTCATTAGAGTTTTTAATTAGAATCTTCGATTTTTTTTGCGCAATTGAAGCTTGTGGTAATAGTATTACCATGAGTAATATGAGTGGTAGATATTTCTTTACAATGTTGGCCATTGATGATAACATAGGAGTGAATTAAAATTGATGTAAAGTTACAGCTTCTTCATTATTTAAGAAGCTCTTCAATAATGTTTTCAATACTGATACCTTCCGCTTCAGCTTTGTAGTTTTTCATTATTCTGTGACGAAGAATCGAAACAGCTACAGCTTTAACGTCTTCAACATCTGGAGAATATTTCCCTGATATAATCGCGTGAGCTTTGGCTCCAATAACGAGGTATTGTGAAGCTCTAGGGCCTGCTCCCCAATTTATATATTTGTTTGTTATTGCACTTGCAAGTTCTGTGTTAGGACGAGTTTTTGCTGCCAGATTAACGGCATATTCCAGTACGTTTCTGTTTATAGGTACTTTCTGAATCAAAGCTTGATAATAGCTAATTTCTTTAGCCGACATGATTTTATCTATCTCAAAAGTTTTTCCAGATGTCGTGTTTTCAACGATACTAATTTCGTCTTCAAAACTTGGATAGTCAAGATAGATGCTAAACATGAAACGATCCAGTTGAGCTTCTGGAAGAGGGTAGGTGCCTTCTTGCTCAATAGGGTTCTGAGTTGCTAGAACAAAGAATGGTTTATCAAGCGTATAGCTTTTACCATTAACTGTAACTTCCTTTTCTTGCATCGCTTCTAATAAGGCTGATTGCGTTTTAGGAGGCGTACGGTTGATCTCATCTGCCAAAATAATATTTGCAAATAGAGGACCTTGAATAAATTTGAATTGTCTGTCGCTATTAAGAATTTCAGTACCAATAATATCCGAAGGCATTAGGTCTGGCGTAAATTGTATACGCTGGTATTTTAAATCTAAAGCTTGAGATATCGTATTAACAAGTAGCGTTTTTGCTAGTCCAGGTACACCAACCAAAAGGCAGTGACCATTGCTGAAAATAGAAATTAATACCTGTTTGATGATATCATCCTGTCCGTAAATTTTTTTCTTTATTTCGGAAAGTAATTCATCATATTTGCTTTTTAAGGCATCTGCAGCCTCAACTTCAGTTTTAAAATTCATCATAGAAAATTTAAATTTTCATGAATACCAAAAACAAAGAATCAGACACAACTAAAGCTGTATCTGATTTTGTATACTTTAAATATTACTTAATCCAGTTTTTGAATCTGAATTTTGAATTCTGATAAGAGTCATCAATGCTAATATATGTTGATGATTGTTTTTCGCTAATCCACTTGCTTAATATAGTTTGTTCTTTATTGTTCTTAAGCATATTCTCAAATTGGCTCCAGTCATCAGCTAAGTTAGCTTTGTGAGGCTTAGTTTGTGACTTAATCTTAATGATTTTGTAGGTTTCTTGACCTCTTTGATCATCAAGGAAAGCTTCTGAAATTTCACCAACTTTAAGTGTGTTAACTGCTTTTGCAATTGAAGGTGGCAAACCTTCTTTGGTGAATTTAGAACTCGCATTATTTGGATTAACAACTAAACCACCATTTTGCTTTGTGTCTTTGTCATCAGAATAATAGAATGCAGCTTCTTGAAATTTGATTTTATCATTGCGAATCATATCAGCAATACTGTCTAATACTTCAGTTGCTCTAACTCTATCTTTTTGCTCAATTCTAGGCTTAAGAAGGATATGGCGAACATTAATTCTTTCCCCTTTACGGTCGATAAGTTGTATGATGTGGAAACCATACTCTGATTCTACTATTTTCGAAATTTTTTCCGGCTTTAAGTTGAAAGCTTCATTCGCAAATTCAGGAACAAGGTTTGCACGAGGAGTAAATCCTAATTCTCCACCACGAGGAGAACTACCAGGGTCTTCTGAATAAAGAACAGCTAATGTTGCAAAACTCTCACCTTTCATTATTCTTTCACGGAAATTTCTTAGTTTTTCACGGATTCTATCTTTTTCAGTTTCCCTAATCTTTGGACTTCTAGTAATTTGCTGTATCTGTAGTTCACCAGGAATTGTAGGCAAACTATCTTGTGGTAATTTGCTATAAAGATCACGTACTTCTGCAGGAGTTGCAGTTATATTTTTTGTAATCTCTGCTTGCATTCTCTGCTTTATCTTGTCATTACGTGTCATGTCACGTAATTCATTTTTTATATCAGCAATGCTTTTCTTGAAATATTGCTCAAGTTTTTCTTTAGAACCAATACGCTGAATATACATGTCAACCTTACGTTGTAGGTCATTTTCAACTTCTTGTTCTGTAACTTCGATACTATCGACTTGTGCTTGTGCTATCATCAATTTTTCAATCAAAAGATCTTCAAAGATCTCAGATTTTAAATCTACACTTCCAGATTGGTACCCTTGAGCTTTATATCCAAGGAAACGATTTTCTACATCAGATTTCAAGACAACTTGATCGCCAACTACAGCAATAATCTTATCGATCGAATTATCCTGTGCTTGACTCGTTGTAAAAACGATAGCCAATAAGGCTAATGACGTGCAGACTTTAAAAATAATATTGCGCATATGTGCTAGTTTAATAAATTTTGAATTTGTTTTTTGATTCGGCATCTCTGTAAATACTTTCCTCCATACTCTTAATAAACTGTATCTTTCTCTTATTGATGATGATTTTACGAATATCCGCGCTTACAAATGAAAGGGGTGCAACTTCCTTTTTTAGTTTGTAATCCTGAATATTTATAAGGTAATGGAATGTGCTATCCTCTGTTTCGAAGTATTTATTTCTTCGTAAAAACTTTTCTTCATTACTTACTTTTATTGGTGTCTGACTAAGTAAGTTTTGAGAATATATCCATTGCTCGCTAAAATTATCAAATTTTGTGGCATTTTGAAAGCAGTAGTCCTCTAATTTTCCCCAATCTTCATCTTTCTTTAATTTATAGATCTGTTTGATCTTCTTAGCTTGTGGCAGAGGTTTGGGAATTTTGATGTAAACAGCCTTGACAATATTACGGTTTAATAGAAAATTGCCAGGGTAATCACGGTAGTATTTATCAATTTCAGTGTGTGAAACGATAGTATCGAGTTTCTGCTCGATTAAATGCTGTTGGTACTTGTGTATGATAAGGGAAGAACGGAAATCTTCTACCATTTCTTCTACATCTTGATCTTCTTCAGTTAGGTTGAGTTCAGCTCTTGATACAAGAAGCTGCTTGCTTATCCATTGATGGACGTAATTTTGTGCAATTCTGATGCTGTCTTCTTTAGAGCTATTGTTGGGAATAAGCTCTCGTATTTTATTAAGGTATAAGTAAGAATCATCAACTTTTGCTACAGTAGGATTATCGAGGGTGTTTTTTGAGTTACATGATATAAACCCTAGAAGAATAATTAGTAAGATGATATTTCTTGTCATAGTTAGGCTTAAATATATTTTAACTCAAATATTATCGGCAATCAGTCCAAAGACCAATTGCCGATTATAATATTAATCTTCGAGAAGATTATCTGCTATAATTAGGAGCTTCACGAGTAATTACTACATCGTGTGGGTGGCTTTCTGCCATACCCGAACCTGTAATTCTTACAAATTTAGCATTGTGTAAAGCTTCAATATTAGCTGATCCACAATAGCCCATTCCAGCACGTAAACCACCAAGTAACTGATAGATTACTTCATATAGTGTTCCTTTATAAGGTACACGTCCAACGATTCCTTCTGGAACAAGTTTTTTAATATCATCTTCAGCATCTTGGAAGTAACGGTCTTTTGAACCTTGTTCCATTGCTTCGATTGAACCCATTCCACGGTACGCCTTAAATTTACGACCGTTGAAAATGATTGTCTCTCCTGGTGATTCTTCAACACCTGCAAGCAATGAACCTGCCATAATTGAGTTCGCACCAGCTGCAATAGCTTTTACGATATCACCTGAGTAACGTAAACCACCATCAGCGATAACTGGAACACCAGTACCTTCAAGAGCTTTACTTACTTCGTAAATTGCAGTTAACTGTGGTACACCCACACCAGCAATTACACGAGTTGTACAAATAGAACCTGGACCAATACCAACTTTTACACCATCAGCACCTGCTTCTACTAGCATTAAAGCCGCTTCCGGAGTAGCAATATTACCAACGATAAATTGCATGTCAGGATATTGCTTCTTTGCTTTCTTTAACAGTTCAATTACACCTTTCGAGTGTCCGTGAGCTGTATCAATAATAATAGCGTCAGCACTAGCTTTTACCAAAGCGTCAACTCTATCAAGGGTATCAGCTGCAATACCTACTGCAGCAGCAACTCTCAAACGACCTTTTTCATCCTTACAAGCAAAAGGCTTATCCTTTGCTTTGGTAATATCCTTGTAAGTAATCAGCCCGATAAGTTTATTTTCAGAATCAACTACAGGTAATTTTTCAATTTTGTAGGCTTGAAGAATCGCTGCAGCTTGCTCAAGATCGGTACCTGCCGAAGTGGTTATGATGTTCTCTTTGGTCATCACTTCCGAAATGACTTTATCCATCTCCAATTCGAAACGTAAATCTCTGTTGGTTACAATTCCAAGAAGAACTCGATTTTCATCAACAACAGGAATACCACCAATTTTGTACTCTTTCATAAGAGCAAGAGCATCTTTTACCACCTTGTTTGCGGTAATAGTAATAGGATCATAAATCATCCCGTTTTCGGCTCTTTTAACCGTTAAAACTTGTTTGGCTTGAGCTGCAATGCTCATGTTTTTGTGGATAACTCCAATTCCGCCTTCACGTGCCATAGAAATAGCTAGTGCAGATTCGGTCACGGTATCCATTGCTGCTGAAACAATTGGGGTGTTTAGCGTAATAGAGCGTGAGAATTGAGTTTTAAGACTTACGTCTTTAGGCAATACTTCAGAAAAAGCAGGCACTAACAGGACGTCGTCAAATGTTAATCCATCGGAAACAATTTTATCAGATACGAATGACATTATGCAATAATTTTAGATTTAAATTGCATGCGAAATTACAAAAAATAGTGCGATAAGTGTTGATAGATAAACTAAAAAAGTGTTAATTGATTTTAGATGTTTAGTTTTGTGTGATGATAAAGCTAAAATTTGACGTATTTGAAGCAAGTTTTATGTGTATCTTAAAACTTTTAAATACCTGTGTAAGCCTTTGATATAAAGGTCTAATTTAAGTTTAGTTTCTGAATTTTTGCCTTAAATGAGTAAATACCACAAAGTCTTAAAGAAATATTGGGGTTACGATGAATTTCGTCCATTACAGGAAGATATTATTCTATCTGTAGCTGAAGGTCGGGATACATTGGGCTTAATGCCAACAGGAGGAGGTAAATCTCTAACATTTCAAGTGCCAACATTGGCTATGGAAGGACTTTGTATTGTTGTCTCTCCATTGGTTGCTTTAATGAAGGATCAGGTTTTGAATTTAAAAGAGAAAGGTATTAAAGCTGAATTGATCTATTCAGGTCTGACTAGGGATGAAATAGAAGTGATTTTGAATAAGTGCCTTTATGGTAAGAACAAGTTCCTTTATATCTCTCCAGAACGTATAAGAACGGCTATTTTTCAAGAAAAGCTCTTGAGCATGAAAGTTTGCTTGATAGCTATCGACGAGTCGCACTGTATTTCTCAATGGGGATATGATTTTCGCCCATCTTATTTAAAGATTAGTCAATTACGAGAGCTTTTACCTGAAGTGCCAGTTTTGGCGCTTACCGCCACCGCAACGCCTGAGGTTGTAGATGATATTCAAGATAGGTTAGGATTCGAAAAGAAAAATGTATTCATAAAAAGTTTTGAGCGTTCTAACTTATCATACCTAGTCAGGAATATTGAAGATAAGAACCGATACCTCTTAAAAATCCTTAAAAAGCAACCTGGTAGTTCTGTAGTTTATGTGCGAAGTAGGAAAAAATGTAAAGAAATTGCTGAGTTTCTAAAGTTGAACCAGATTAAAGCCGAATTTTATCATGCAGGTCTCGATAATGCCTTAAAGGATATGAGGCAGCAGAGATGGAGAGATGGAGTTGTTCAGGTAATGGTTGCAACGAATGCTTTTGGAATGGGGATTGATAAATCTGATGTTCGTACTGTTGTTCACCTTGATTTACCAGATACGCTTGAAGCTTATTTTCAGGAAGCTGGTCGTGCAGGTCGTGATGGGAAACGAGCTTATGCAGTAATGCTCTATTCAAATCCGGATAAGGTGCAATTGCTAAAAAGAATCAAGACATCATATCCCGAATTAGAGACTGTAAAAAGGGTGTATCAAGCTGTTGGAAATTTCTTTCAAATTGCGGAAGGGGCTGGCAAGGATTCTGTCTTTGATTTTAATTTGGCGCTTTTTTGTCAGAAATTTAAGTTTAACGTTCTGCATGCTTTTAATAGTCTTAAGATACTGCAGCGAGCTGGTTATCTTGAAATAACCGATGATTTAGAGCATTCTACAAAACTGCATTTTGTGGTTAAACGTGATGATTTATATCGATATCAGGAGGAAAATAAGCAGCAGGGTGAATTTATAAAACTGTTGCTTAGAACCTATACGGGTTTATTTACAGATTATGTGGCAGTGAATTTAGACTCTCTGGCTTATAGAAAGAAAATTAATGTCAAACTACTAATTGATAATTTGAAGAATTTATCTCAGCATGGAATTATAAAATATATTCCAAGAAAGAAAACACCTTTTATTATATACACACAAGAACGTTTGCCACTCAATTATTTGAAATTCCCAAAGGAAGTTTATCAGGAAAGAAAAGAGAGGTTTGAGGAGAAGATAAATGCTGTAATTCAATATGCCGAATCGACTGATGATTGTCGTTCAAAAATGTTGTTAGAATATTTTGGGCAATTGAATGCTCCAGCCTGCGGAGAATGCGATATCTGTAAGGAAAAGGATGATGGTGTTGAGAATAAAATGTACAAAGATATTAAGGCTGAAGTGAAGGAAATATTGGCAAAAGAAGAAAGCTCAGTTTACAATTTAGTAGAGTCAAGCCAATTTCCAGAAAAGAAACTATTGGAGGTTATTCGCGTCATGATGGACAATGACGAAGTTAAAACCTCTGAAAATAATAAGATTCGATTAGCTTGAATCCGTGAGATTTGTACTCAGATCAACCATTATTGTCAAAATCTTTTTAATTTTGCATGATTACACTATAAATTAAGAGATGGAAGATAATTTTGAACATCAGGTTTACGATAAAAACACCATAGAATTTGTGACAGTTGCTAATGAGTTTTGTTTGCTCTTAGAGTCGAGTGCTAAAATCTCAAAATTGGATTTTATCGATCGTTCACAAAAACTATTGCCCTTATTATATTTAAAGGCAAGTTTATTGCCAAAGGTTGAGAATGAGTTTGAAGGAGAGATTGAGAAATTTGTAGGCGAAGGCGACTGGGAATATATCAGAACTGCCATTATTGAAAAGATGGGCGCAAATGACGAATATCTTGAGGTTTTTGATGATGGAATGCGTGATAGCGATGAGCCTATTGTAGCTTCAATTTCAGAAAATTTTGCTGATATTTACCAAGATCTAAAGGATTTTTTAACCTCTTACCGTATTGCCAGTGTTGAAATTATGAACGATGCCCTTTGGGATTTAAATAATAATTTTCATCATTGGGGACAAGCTACAGTCAATTCGTTGAGAGCTATCCATTACTTATTGGCCCATCCAGAAAAATTAGAAGATGATTTGAATGATCAAGGACCATCCTCTACAGACCGATTAGATATGAGTCAGTCAATATTCTCACAGCGCCAGCAGCAGTGGGGTGATAAAGAAGACTAGCTACCAGTTAGCATATAACATGACCAGCCTGCGGATGATCAGCGGACGATGAAAAATATAAAGAATGATCAGTTTTCAGAAGTGTATAACAAAAGACGAAATAAACGACCTCCCATTAGAAGCATTCGAAGGTGAAATCGTGATAATAGATAGTAACGAAGGCCTAGAAGAAGCAGTTGGTTATCTGAAACAATTCCCTGTTTTAGGATTTGATACTGAAACTAAACCCTCTTTTACGAAAGGGAATGTTAATCCTGTTGCTTTATTACAATTATCAAGTTTTGAAAAGAGCTTTTTATTTCGATTAAATAGGATAGGTCTCCCTTTTCCTATTATTGACTTGTTAAGCGATCCTGAAATTATAAAAGTTGGTGCTGCTATTAAAGATGATATTCGTGGACTTCAAGATATCACAGATTTTGATGGCAATTCATTTTTGGAGCTTCAACAATACGTGTTAAGTTTTGGAATAGAGAACTTCTCTCTTAAGAAATTAGCTGCTATTGTTCTAAAAATTAGAATTTCTAAACGTCAGCAGGTATCCAACTGGGAGGCTTCTGAGTTAAGTCATGGGCAGTTGCGTTATGCTGCAACCGATTCATGGGTCTCATTAGAAATATATGAAGCACTAAAGGCTAGTATCAGCAAAAAGAAGCATTAAATATTCCATACATTACAAATAATTAAAATTGACTTTGGCCTTAGCTAGGGTTAATTACAAATAAGAATATTCATGATTAGTTATCCCAAAGTTGTATTAAAGAAAGATAAAGAAAACGCGATTAAACGTTTTCATCCTTGGATTTTTTCTGGGGCTGTTGCTCGTGTTGACGAAGGTTTAGAAGAAGGGGATTTGGTATCGGTTTACAGTGATGATGATGAATTTTTAGCACTTGGACATATTGCTATTGGTTCTATTGTTGTTCGTATTTTAAGTTTCGAGCCTATTGAGATTAATAAGGACTTTTGGGTTGAAAGATTAACTTCTGCTTGTCGTGTTCGTCGTGAAATTGGTTTGTTAGGTATTGAGAATAATAATGTGTGTCGTTTGGTACATGGTGAAGGTGACAATTTACCAGGTTTAATTGTTGACTTTTATGCAGGTACTGCTGTTATTCAGGCTCACTCTGTAGGCATGTATATACATCGTGGAGATATTGCCGAAGCTCTAAAAGAGGTTTTAGGAGATGAGTTGGTAGCCGTTTACGATAAGTCAGAAGGTACTATTCCTTTTAAATCGGGAATTGAGCCAACTAACGAGTACTTATTGGGAGAAACTAAAGATTTTACAGCTCTGGAAAATGGCTTGAAATTTAAGGTGGATTGGTTAGAAGGACAAAAAACAGGTTTCTTTATCGATCAGCGTGAAAACAGATCTTTATTGGAGCGTTATTCAAAAGGACGGTCGGTATTGAATATGTTCTGTTACACAGGTGGCTTCTCATTTTATGCTATGCGTGGTGGAGCCAATTTAGTTCACTCGGTTGATAGTTCAGCTAGAGCTATTGAGATAACTAACGAAAATGTTGAGCTGAACTTCCCAGGTGATAAGCGTCACGAAGCATTTGCTACTGATGCTTTTAAATATTTGGATGATTCTGATCAGAAATATGACTTAATCGTTTTAGATCCTCCTGCATTTGCAAAGCACAAGAAGGTATTATCAAATGCACTTAAGGGATATAAGCGATTAAACTTGAAAGGTTTTCAAGCGATTAAAAAAGGAGGAATCATGTTTACTTTCTCTTGTTCGCAAGCAGTGAGTAAAGAAGAATTCAAAAAAGCTGTTTTTATTGCTGCAGCAAATGCGGGACGTCGTGTTCGTATTTTGCATCAGCTTAATCAACCAGCCGATCACCCCGTAAATATTTTCCATCCTGAAGGAGATTACCTTAAAGGATTGGTATTGTACGTGGAGTAAGAAATAGTGATTTGAGTTTGGTTTCTTAATGAAGCCAAACTTCAATATAAGAATGAAGAGAAGATTTGGATGAAGCTGTCTTATGATACGTCTCAATTCTTTTTTGTATCTTCGGATTGGTCTTTAAAAGTGGTCAAAGCAAACTGACAGACGACGAGTTAAGACATTAGTTGATATTATATCGTGAGATGGGTTCTGTAAGTCATGGAAGCTAGAAAATTAAAGAAAACTTAGTCTCATATTTCAGAGTATTCATATTATAATTTTTCAGATAACTTGAAATTTTCAGAATTTGACTTTTGCCCCGACATCATGGATGGCCTTGATTCTATGGGCTTCGAAACACCTTCTCCGGTTCAGGAGTTGGCTATACCACAAATTATAGACAATAAGGATTTAATCGTTTGTGCGCAAACAGGTACCGGAAAAACTGCGGCCTATTTGTTGCCAATTATGGATAAAATCCAAAGAAATAAAATTGAAGGGTTCAGTACCTTGATATTGGTTCCTACTCGCGAATTAGCTTTGCAAATTGATCAACAAATGCAGGGTTTTGCGTACTTCCTATCTATTTCATCACTTTCAGTTTATGGAGGTGGCGATTCATCGGTTTGGGATCAGCAAAAAACAGGATTAATGACAGGTGCCGATGTCATAATTGCAACACCAGGTCGTCTTATTTCTCACTTGAACTTGGGCTATGTGAATACCAAACAAGTGAAGCATTTAATTCTTGATGAGGCAGATAGAATGCTTGATATGGGATTCTATGAAGATTTGATGCAAATCGTTAATCATTTACCTAAAGTGCGCCAAAACTTGATGTTCTCAGCAACTATGCCAGATCAAATGAGGAAATTGGCAAGTACCATAATGGTAAACCCTGAGAGTATTAATATTGCGATATCGAAACCAGCTGAAGGTGTTTTGCAGGCAGCCTATATGGTGTATGATACTCAAAAAATCCCTTTAATTGGAACCTTACTTAAAGATAAAGATGTAAAATCTGTAATCATCTTTTCTTCAACTAAGTTGAATGTTAAGGCGATGGCAAAGGAGCTAAAACGCCAGAAATTTGCAGTTGAAGGTATTCATTCTGACTTGGAACAAAACGAACGTGAAGAAGTTCTCAGAGGCTTCAGAAACAAAAAATATCAAATTCTTGTAGCGACTGATATTATTGCTCGTGGTATCGATATCGATTCTATCGACCTTGTTATAAATTTCGATGTCCCTAGAGATGCTGAAGATTACGTTCACAGAGTAGGGCGTACAGCTCGTGCTGCTTCCGAAGGGGTTGCCTTGACTTTTATCACAGAGAAAGATCAGATGGATTTTAAGAATATTGAAGATTTGATTGAGAAGGAAGTTTATAAAATTCCTGTACCTGCAGAACTAGGTGAAGCTCCTGTGTATAATCCTAAAGCAAGGAGAAAAGGACCTAAGAAAATCTTTAAAAAAAGACCTTTCAAGAAGAAATAGACCGTGTAAAGTGTGCGAATGATAAGTCTTTGGACTTAGTGTGTGATGGACTCAAATCATAAACTCAAATACAAAACCTAATCATATGAAGACTCTCTCTGAAAACTACGACATTGCAATTGTTGGAGCTGGAATTAGTGGATTAACAATGGCATTTAAAATTGCTCAATCGGGTAAAAAAGTACTATTGTTAGAAGCCAAGGATAAGGCAGGAGGTTGTTTGAATACCTTATATGGAGAAGATGGTTTTTGGGTTGAAATGGGTGCTCACACTTTCTATTCGAGTTACACAAATACGATTGACCTAATAAAAAACATAGGTTTAGAAGCTGATATTGTTGCTCGTGAAAAGCTAAGTATGAAGCTTTTTACAGATAAACACGAGAAGCTATTTGCACCCATATCAAAGCTAGGTTTAATAGCTAATGTTCCTAAGTTGTTTTTTTCTAAACGAGATGGGAAAACCGTGAAAGAGTATTTCTCTAATGTACTTGGAAAGAAAAATTACGATAAGGTTTTTACTCGAATGTTTTCAGCCGTAATTGTTCAAAATGCTGATAACTTTTCTGCGGAATATTTCCTGAAACGTAGAAAAACAAAAAGTAAGAATCATCCTAAAAGCTTTATTTTAAAAAATGGAATGTCTTCTATAGTTAAAGCTATTTTAGCTCATGAGAACATCGATATTGCTTATAATGCGAAGGTTAATTCTTTAGAACATTCCAAAGGGTTTTCTATCGGGACTGAGGATGGGAATTCTTATTCTGCCAAAGATTTAGCATTTGCCTCTTCACCTGCTCAGCTTGTTAACTTAGTAGAAGGATTGAATCCTGAGTTAGTCGATTTATTGAATGAGTTCCCTATTCAGAATTTAGAATCAACTGCTCTAATCCTTGATAAAGATATACCTGGAGTTGAACCTGTAACTTTTGTTATCCCTTTACAGGGAGCTTGTTATTCTATGGTTACACGCGATGTGTTAGCCGACGACAAATACAGAGGTTTTGCCTGTCATTTCCAAAAGGATGACATGAGCAACGGAGAACAAGAATCTACAATGGCTAAGCTATTAGCAGTAGATGAAATACCGCAAACTGTAAAAGCTAATCATACTTTACCTCTCATAAAAATAGGGCATAAAGAACGTATGGCAGGTATTATTTATCAAGCCGAAAAAATGGGCGTTTATATCACAGGAAACTTCTTTAATGGACTTTCATTGGAAGACTGTGTAGAGCGCTCAACCCAAGAAGCACAGCGATATCTCGATAAACAGTAACACATATTTAATTTCAAAAGGATCTTTAAATAAAATATTTTTCAGATATCCTATAGTTATCTTGAACGAGGCGTTAGGAGTAATAATAGTCTGACATGAATTGCTTGTTTATAGTAAGAGCATGATAAATACACATTAAAATTTGTGTTAATCTGTGTAATTTGTGGACTTTTATCTCGATAACAATAATAAATCTGAGTAAAATTCCTTAAAGACTTATCAATTCCTCATTCAATCTATATGAAAACCTAAGATGTTAATCGAAAGAATGTAAATGTAAGTGATAGGAACCTACATGTAAGCCGAAGGAGAGCAAATGCAGGTAGAAGGAACCCACATGTAACATGGAAAAACCCATATGTAAGTGGGAAAAATGGATATGCAACGTGGGAAAACCCACATGTAAGTGGGAAAAACGCAAATGTAACGTGGAAAAACCCATATGTAAGTGGGAAAAACGGATATGTAACGTGGAAAAACTCATATGTAACGTGGGAAAACCCACATGTAAGTGGTAGGAATGCAAATGCAAACCCATTAGTTCAATAAAATATTATAACAACAGAAATGAATTATATCAATAGCATAGCAAAGAGCTTGGGGATTCAAATTTCACAAGTTAGAAATACGATCGAATTGCTCGATGAGGGAGCAACGCTTCCTTTTATTGCACGTTACAGAAAGGAACGTACGGGTAGTTTAGATGAGGTGCAAATTGGAGATATAAAAGACGAACTGGCTCGATTGAAAGAGCTAGATAAGCGCCGAGAAAGCATTATCGAAGCGATTGAGAAACAAGATAAATTGACTGATGAATTACGAGCTAAGATAAATGCTTGTATGCAACTTAATCAGTTAGAAGATATATACCTACCCTATAAGCTAAAGCGTAAAACTAGAGCTGTAAAAGCTAGAGAGAAAGGTTTAGAGCCTTTAGCAAAGATTTTAATGTCTCAGAACGAAAATGATCCTGAATCTAGAGCTTCTCAGTTTTTAAACGATGAAGTTGCTAATGAGGATGAAGCTTTGCAGGGAGCTAGAGATATTATTGCAGAATGGATTAATGAGAATGAAATAGCTCGAAGCTCTGTTCGAAATATTTTTCAGCGCCAAGCAACTATCCGTTGTAAACTGATAAAAGGTAAAGAAGAGGAAGGTATCAAGTTTAAAGATTATTTTGATTCTGAAGAGCCTCTTAAAAAATCAGCATCACACCGATTGTTAGCCATGCGTCGTGGCGAAGCTGAAGGTATTCTGCGAGTTTCAATTGCTCCCGATGAAGATGAGGTTTTAGATAAGTTGAATCGAATTTTTGTGAAAGGTCAAACCTCATCTTCAAAGCAAGTTGAGATGGCTGAGAAAGATGCTTACAAGCGTCTACTTAATCCATCTATCGAAACTGAGTTTGCTAAAAGTTCAAAAGAAGTTGCCGATATAGAAGCTATTCGTGTATTTGCAGATAACCTACGACAATTATTATTGTCATCTCCACTAGGACAAAAACGAGTTTTGGCTATTGACCCAGGCTTTAGAACGGGATGTAAGGTTGTTTGTCTCGATGCCCAAGGTAGCTTGTTGCACAATGAAACCATTTACCCACATGCGCCTCAAAACGAAAGTAAAATGGCTGCTCGTAAGCTCACCAATATGGTCGAGACTTATAACATTCAAGCCATTGCTGTTGGTAATGGAACAGCGGGTCGTGAGACAGAACGTTTTGTGACTAATTTGCATTACGATAGAAAAGTTCAGGTGTTTGTGGTGAGTGAGGCTGGTGCTTCAATCTATTCAGCCTCAAAAGTTGCGAGAGAAGAATTCCCAGAATATGATATAACAGTTCGTGGAGCAGTTTCTATTGGTCGCCGATTGATGGATCCACTTGCAGAGCTCGTAAAACTTGAGCCAAAATCTATAGGAGTCGGACAGTATCAGCACGATGTTGATCAGAGTTTATTACAGCAAAGTCTCGATCAGGTTGTAGAATCTTGTGTAAATAAGGTTGGTGTTAATTTGAATACGGCAAGTAAGCATTTGCTGACTTATGTATCTGGATTAGGACCTCAGTTAGCTCAAAATATTGTTGATTATCGTACAGAAGAAGGAGCCTTTAATTCGCGTAAGCAATTGATGAAGGTTAAGAGAATGGGAGCTAAAGCCTTTGAGCAATGTGCTGGTTTCTTAAGAATTCAGAATGCAAAGAATCCCTTGGATAACTCCGCTGTTCATCCCGAAGCTTACAGTATCGTTAAGGAAATGGCGAAAGATCAGAAATGCTCTGTTGAGGATTTGATTAATGATAAAGAACTTCGCTCGAATATTAATCTGAACGATTATGTGACCCCAGAAGTGGGTTTACCTACTCTGAAAGATATTATGGAGGAGCTTGAAAAGCCAGGACGTGATCCGCGTCAGGTTATCAAGGTATTCCAATTTAAAGATGGAATTTATAAAATAGATCAGCTTGAATTGGGCATGGAGTTACCTGGTATTGTAACCAATATCACTAACTTTGGAGCTTTCGTAGATGTAGGTGTTAAGCAGGATGGTTTAGTCCATATTTCACAATTGGCTAATCGATTTGTTTCTAACCCTGCCGACGTGGTTCAATTGCATCAGCATGTTCATGTAAAAGTTACTGAGATTGATGTAGCTAGAAAAAGAATTCAACTCTCGATGAAAGATCTTGAGCAATAGAGAATAGAAAAAGAAGTGTAAACTTATAATTCAGTTATTATGGATTTTAACGATCAGGATGTTATTATTGAATGTCCGAAATGCCAAGGAGAAATTGTAGTAAATATTTTGGAAATCACCAATCATCATACTGTAGCTTGCCCAGGATGTGGTGCAAAAAATGATTTGTCAGCAAACGATCCTTCAGCACAATTAGGTGTTCCTAAAACCTATATGCCATTCGAAGGTTTAGGCGATTATATTGAAGAAGTTGAGAGTAAAAGAAAGAAGAAGTAAGACGCTGATCAGTGTTTAATAGATCATCGTAATAGCTATAAAAAACAAAGAGCCTGTTCCATTGGAACAGGCTCTTTTAGCGATTGAGTATTAGCGTCGATTAACATCTCCACCGCTAGAGGTGTTTACATCAACCTTTGTTGGATTGCCATAATAGCTTACATCTCCACCAGAGCTTGCTGATGCATCAATTTCTTCAGTAGCATTTACAGTCACGTCAGCACCACTAGATGCTTTTGCTTTACAGATTTTGGCGATCAATTCGTGAGCATCTAAATCGCTACCACTACTTGCTTTTGCATAAAAGTAATTTGCTGTACCCCATAAGTCGGCATCAGCACCAGAACTTACCGAACATGAAAGCTTATCAGCACGAATATCTAAATTAGCATCTGCTCCAGAACTAACTTCAATTTCTAACTCCTGAACTTTTATTGTAGATTTTGTTTCGAAATCGCAACCACTCGAAATATGGATTTTGTTGACATCAACCAGTGTAATATATACCGACATTGCTTTAGCTCTACGAATGCGATCTTCTATTTTAACGACTAATTTATCTCCTCTAACTTCGGTGATAATATTATCCTGAAGGTTTTCATCTGCTTCAACTGTAACAGATTCTTTATCGCCTTGAACAACAAAAACATCAAGACCAGTACCAGCTGAAATAGCTGTAAAGTGGCCAATCTCTCTATCTTGTTTTACAACATTGCCATTACCTTTTTCACCTGAAAACTGATCGTTTACACATGATGTTGTTCCTAATACAAGGGCAAATAGGAACAAACTAATTTCTTTAATTCGTTTCATCTTATTTAGATGTTAGTTGTGTGAAAATGTTAATCTGTGTATATGACGCTGACGAGTGAAATAAAGTTACACCTTGGGCACAAATTTATCACGTTTTGAATCTAGAATCATATTAAGAGAAATTTGTCTTAGGGGTAAGATGATAGAGAATTTGAAGGATATAAAATAATATAATGCTCAGTGAAAGGAATTTGCATGAAATGACAAGCTTAAAAGATGTTATTTTTTTTGTTTTTCTATTGAGTTTGTTGTCTTTAGAAGATTTCTATGTTTATCTTTGTCTCAGCTCTTATAAAACGAAAAATATGCTACCTAAATTTTTATTAGCGGATAATTCGCAAGAATTACCAGACACTTTGTTTATCATTCATACAAAGGACCCTCGCTGCATTATCGAATGTGATGTAGAGGATTTTAACTCAAGTCAAACTGTATACTGGCTTGACGAAGAACCTAAAGAGAAGGAACTTGTAGAGGATGTAATGGATGAGGCTGAAACTTTTTACAATGATGAGTTAGAAAGCCAAGAAGATTTATATGACGAAGAGTTTGACGATTAATTCAAGCGTTTTTTGTTGCCGCCGATAATCTTGCATAAATCATACTGAATGATTGTAATTGTGTAGGGTTTTCGGTGATTTATTGTGTTTATATTATGAAGAAAAAATTACAAAGGTCATCGAATAAAATGGTTGCTGGTGTTTGTGCTGGTATAGCTGAATATCTAGGTTTAGATGTAACAATAGTTCGTGTGGCCTATGTTTTAATTTCTATTTTTAGTGCAGGCTTCCCAGGCCTAATAGTTTACTTGATATTAATGTTTGTAATGCCCGATTATTACGAAGTCATGTAAATGCTTATTTACTTTTAAATCACTAGTTTTTCTTCGTTATATAATCTTCATATTTCCCTTGTTTTTAGCGTTTTATATTCCTGCCTGGATTGTCTATAATTTAGCTGCTTAAATAAATATTATTTTTTTTCACTTCCACTATTTTGTATCAATTTCTATTATGCTTTTGCGTCGATTTTGACAAATAGAGATGCTATTTAAGCCTTGTAATTCAGGCTTTTTAGCTAATCTTTATAATGTTTTGGATTTGTTGATATCAAAGAGTTTTAATTCAACAGATACTAAGGAAAAATGAGAATTTTTAGAAGTTTGCTATTGTTGTCAATGGCAGTCTTATTGACTTTGAATGTACAAGCAGGAGAGGAGTCAAAAAAAACAGGCATATCATTAAGTGTTGGTGTTGTAAGTCGACATGTATGGCGCTCACGTTTCTCCGGAAACGCACCATGTATCGAACCAACATCGAATTTCCAATCTGGAAGATTTTCATATGGTGTTTGAGGATCATATGCTATTAATGAGTCTTATCAAGAAGTTGATTTCTACGTGAGTTATAACACACCATTATTTCAGTTTAGTTTTTACGATTTTTATTCTCCAAATGTTGACTTCGAAGATTCAGATTTCTTTGATCTTGATAGCGATAAGAGTGTTCACTTTTTCGATGTTGTAGCCAAATATAAAGGCTGTGAGAAGTTTCCTATTTCGATTATGTCTGTGTTGTTTTACGGAGAATATGACCGTGATGCTTATAATGATCAAAGATATTCTACTTATCTAGAGTTAGACTATTCTAATTTTATTGATGTGAAAAAGTATCTTGGGCTGTGGGAATGACACCAGCTAAAGGATTTTATGCAGATGAATTGAATCTTATAAATATTGGAATTACTGTGTATGATAAGATCAAATTTAGCGAGCAAAATTCTTTACCAGTAAGAGCTGGAGTGAGTTTAAATCCAGTACAAGAAAAACTACTTTTGAGTTTTCTTTTACTTTGTAGTTACAAAGAATAAGATATGTCAAAGCCCTGTTGATTGAATTCAATAGGGCTTTCATTTGCTTAATGCTTTATTAAGATTTTCAACTATTAGAGTTTACTTCTCGTGTTTTTCGTAAAAATGCATCTCCTTGATATATTGGTAGGCTGGTGATGGTAGGAAGAAAGGTATTTCTTTTTTCTCTTTTATGGCTTGGCGGATAAAGCTAGACGAAACTTCCATTAAGGGTGCAGGAACAATATGAATAGTTCCTTGTAGCTTAACATCTTCATCCTTAAAACCAGGTCGAGGGTAAACGTAAAGTTCATGGTTGTGCAATAAAAGCTCATGATTTTTCCACTTTGTAAAGCTGTTTAAATTATCGGAACCTACAATTAATGCAAACTCATGATTAGTATGCTTCTCTTTTAAATAACTAAGCGTGTCGATTGTGAAGGATGGCTGTGGTAAGCTAAACTCAATGTTTGAAGCCTTAAATTGTGGATACGCTTCAATTGATAATTCGACCAGCTCTAATCGGTGATAATCGGCTAAAAGGCTAGCTTTATTTTTTAGAGGATTATGAGGACTAACCACAAACCAAATCTCTTCTAAATCGGTGTATTCAGCCATGAAATTAGCAATGGCTAAGTGTCCGATATGAATCGGGTTAAATGATCCGAAGAAAAGTCCAATTTTCATAGTCTATCTAATGTGGTTAAATATAAGAAACCGTAAAATATGAATGATTCATAAATTACGGTTTAAAATTAAGATCTATTTTAAAAACTTAGTTAAAGTTTCTTCAGTTTTAATTAATGCGTCTTCCAATTTATCATTAACGATAATGGTATCGAAACGCTTTGCATAGCTTAGTTCATAAATGAATTTATCAACTCGATTTCTAATTACTTCTTCGCTATCAGTAGAGCGACCTCTTAGTCTATTCTCTAATTCTTCAACTGAAGGAGGTTGGATAAAAACAGCTAGAGCTTTGTCTTCGTAAAACTTTTTGATATTCAAGCCACCAACTACATCAACATCGAAAATGACATTGTTTCCTTTCTCAGTAATACGATCAACTTCACTTTTAAGTGTTCCGTAGAAACAGCCTTTGTAAACTTCTTCCCATTCTAGGAAATCACCTTTGCTAATTCTAGATTGGAATTCTTCGGTGCTTAAGAAATGATAATCTTTACCATCAACCTCGTTCGGTCTCATCGGACGATTTGTTGCCGAAATTGAGAATTCTAATTTGAAGTTTTTTGTCAGTAGGTGCTTAACGATAGTCGTTTTCCCAGCTCCACTTGGAGCCGAAAATATAAGGAGTTTGCCAGACATTTTTATGATATAATAATCCCAAGCTTAATCGGGATATGAATATTAGAAATTTTTTAATTGTATTCGCGAAAGTAGATTAAAGTACGTTCAATAACTGTTCTTTAATTTTCTCTAATTCGTCTTTCATTTGAATAACAATTTTCTGAAGATTGGTATCATTAGCTTTTGAACCGAGCGTGTTAATTTCACGTCCAATTTCTTGAGCAATGAAACCTAGTTTTTTACCGATAGCTTGTGAAGTTTGAGCTGTTTCAATGAAATATTTACAATGATTAGCAAGACGTACTTTTTCCTCAGTAACATCAAACTTCTCTAAATAATAAATCATCTCTTGCTCAAAACGATTTTTATCGATGTGTTGTTTTTCGACAAATTCGTTAAGGTTATCGTTGATTCTAGTTTTAATTGTATTGATTCTGTCTTCCTCAAATTGAGGAACTTCTGCTAGTAAGTTTTCAATATTATAAATTCTAGCAAAGATATCTTCTTCTAAAGCGGTTCCTTCTTGAGTTCTAAATTTGTTCAATTCAGCAATAGCTTCTTGAGCACTTTTATGAATCAATTCCCACTCATTTTCATCCAATGCTTGGTATTCAACTTTTAAAGTATCAGGTAACTTAATGATCGTGTTCAACAGAGGTTCATTATCAATCGAAATATTTAATTTCTTTGATAAATCTTGAAGTTGACGATAGTAAGCTTCAACGATTGGTTGGTTGATCTTTGTCTCTTTTTCAGCACCAACACTTTCAATAAATATTGAAAGTTCAACCTTTCCACGCTCTAGCTGTTTCTTAATATCGTTACGTAGCACCAAGTCTTTTTCCTTATAAAGGTTTGGGATTCTAGTAAAGATATCTAGCTGTTTGCTGTTAAGGGATTTTATTTCAATGGAAACTTTTTTGTTTTCCAATTCAAGAGTGGCTTTTCCGAAGCCCGTCATTGATATTAACATAGTAGCGAAAGTTGATTTTGGCAAAGATAAGCCTTTGATGGCGATTTGCAAATTGACAGTAGATTAAGTTATTGTACTTAGTCTGAATCAATGATTAATAATGAACTTATTGATTGGTTACGGCTTTTGTTTTCCATCTTCCAGTTCTATAATAGATGTATGAGAAGCTCATCCCAATGACCCATCCCATTGGAATTGACCACCAAATACCATCAGATCCAATTTTATCTGATAGTAAATATGCAGCAGGAATTCGGACTATCCAAAGTGAAAATAAGGTGATGAACATTGGGATAAGTGTATCTCCAGCACCTCGTAAAACACCATGAATAGTAAACATGGATGAGAAAACAAGATAGAATGAACTTACTATGATTAAGTAATTTTGACCAATCTCGATAACTTGAGCATCTGTTGTAAACATTCTCATTAAGTCACCTCCAAAAATAACGATCAAAGCCGTCATAGCTAGGCAAAATATATTTGACATGATAAAGGTAGCCTTGAATCCTTGTCTTACTCTCTCAATTTTATTGGCACCTAAATTTTGTCCGACAAATGCAGAAACAGCTTGAGAAAAGTTCATCGCAGGCAACATTGCCAATGAATCTATACGGCCAGCGGCTGTATATGCAGCAATAACATCAGTTCCAAAAGTATTCACAATTCCGAGTAAAGCCATCATTCCTACGGCCACAAAGGTGTGCTGTAAACCTGAAGGTAAGCCAATCTTCAAGCTTTTATAAAATAGATCTTTATCAAATCGAAGTTTAGCAAAAGAAAACTTCATGATTTTGTGTGTGCTGTTTAGATAAAGAAGTGCTGTTATAAATGCAACGCCTTGAGAAATTACTGTTGCCCATGCAGCGCCAGCAATGCCCCACTTAAACACCATTACAAATAGTAAATCTAATATGATATTTAAAATGGATGATAAGATTAGAAAGTAGAGTGGTGTTTTAGAATCGCCAAGGCCTCGAAGTACTGAACTTGTACCATTGAAACCAAAAAAGAGAATCATTCCAGCCATGTAGATATTCAAGTAGGCAGTTGCTTGAGGTAAAAGTTCCTCAGGTAATTGTAATAACCTAAATAAATCTTCGCTAAAATAAATGCCTAAAATAGATATTAGGAAACCTGTAACAAATAAAAAGATGTACATGGTATCTATAGATCGTTTAACACGATCGATATCCTTAGCACCATAAAATTGAGATATGACAATGGAGAATCCAGAACCTATTCCTATCAGTAAGGCAATTAGTGTAAATATGATTGGAAAAGATGCTCCTACGGAAGCTAAGGCTTCCTTACCAAGCACTTTTCCAACAATGATACTATCAACAATATTGTATAATTGTTGAAAAACATTGCCCAAAAGCATGGGTAGCGTAAAATTAAATATATGACGAGCTACGTTTCCAGTAGTGAAATCTTTCATTGGAAAATAATTGGATTACAAAGCTCCCAATTTAATCCGGAATCCCAAAATTTGATCCGATAAATTTAGATTTGATTTAAGTAAGCTATTTTAATGATGTGGATGAGAATTGATCTTAGGAAATAGAAGAACTATATCCATAAAAGTTTGAGCATAAAAAAAGCATCAAAACTTTTCAATTTTGATGCTTTATTCAGCGGAGAGAGAGGATCATGAACCATCCCGTTCCCGTATGCTGTAATACAATGTTTTAGCCTTGTAAACAATTTTTCACTACACCTAATTCTGCAACTACTTGATTGCTTTGCTTTTTATCAAAATGTTCTCATTTGCGAGTCATTCAAAGATAATAAAAGTGTTCAGAATGCTTCATATTTTATTAGTTTTATTGACTTTTTAAAATAGAATAAATATGAGAGATGAACTTAAAATACTTGAAGAATTATTCGTTAACGGTGGTGTAAATTATAGTTCATGTGAAGGTTGGGATGAGTATGATTTTTCAATCACAGAAATGGATATTCAAGAAAAATTGAATCATGAATTTTCTAAGATTAAGAAATGCTATTTGGAGCTTGTGTCTAGCGGCGAACCAAGCGATAAATTAAAATCAATGTTTACAGCTAGGTTCAATAGATTACTGAAATTCAAAACAATTCTTGAAGAAGATCTAGAGGGTTGTACACATCAACTTATTATCCATGGTAGAAAGAGTGGCTGCCTTACTCCTCATTATAATAATCTTGCAGGCTATAGGGGCGTAGTCGGTTTATTGGATTTTATTATCAGAGACTTATATGTTTCTTAGATTCAAGTAACAAATGCAACTTAGTTGATTTTATAAAAAAAAGGAAGGAATCTTTTTTCAAGACAAAGGAGAGAAATCGTCTCCCCTATTGTCTTGATGGAATAAAAGCCTTTTTTTTTACCACTAAAATCGCCAAACTCAAGTTGTAAATGGGACAATTAACCAGAGAACAAAGGTATACTATTTCCGTGATGAAAATAGGAGGCTATAAGCAAATAGATATGGCAAAAGCCATCGGAAAAGATAAGTCGGTCATAAGCCGGGAATTAAAGAGGAACTGTGATAAACGCAATGGAGAATACAAATATGAGTTAGCCCATAGAAACTACTTAAGTCGTCTCACTGGTAAAGCTAAGCACCGGAGCTTTACTCCCAGAGTAAAGGATCAAGTAGAGCTTCTGATAAGAGAAGATTTTAGCCCAGAACAAATTGTAGGGCGTTTAATAGCACAGGGGCAGACTTGTGTTTCCCATGAACGTATATATCAACACATTTGGGACAATTTAAAGGCTGGAGGTGATCTCTATACCCATCTTAGGAGAAATAAGAAGAGGTATAGAAAACGTGGAGGGGCTAAGGATACACGTGGTCAACTAAAGAATCGTGTCGGTATTGAAAAACGTCCGGAGATAGTTGATCAAAAATCAAGATTTGGAGACTTGGAAATAGATACGGTAATGGGAAAAAATCACAAGGGCGTTTTGTTGACCATTAATGATAGACTTACTGGTCTGGTTTGGATACGCCTTTTAGAAGGCAAAGAAGCTGGTCCACTGGCAAAGGCAACTATAGAGGCACTTGATCCAATTAAAGACCTGCTGCACACAATAACGGCTGATAATGGGAAGGAGTTTGCCAGACATCAGCAGATAGCAGAGAAGCTTGATTTGAATATCTATTTTGCCAGACCGTATCATTCTTGGGAGAGAGGAGCAAATGAAAACACGAACGGATTAATCAGACAGTATTTCCTCAAAGGATCTTCTTTCGATGATATTACACCTGAAAAGGTACAATGGGTTCAAGATAAATTAAATAATAGACCTAGAAAGCGTCTAAATTACTTGACTCCAAATGAGAAATATAGTTATGTTATTAATAATGTGAAAGTTGCATCTGCAACTTGAATTCAGGCTAGTTAAACTAGATGTAATTCTTTAAAGGGGCTGGTTCCAAATAAAAATTGAGGCGAATATTAAATTGGCAAACTTGACAATATTAATTATTGATTAAAGTTTCTATTTTCGCAATAATTGAAATTTTGTTTTGAAATCAACACACAAAACTAGTATAACAAAGAAATAAAAATGGCTAAATTTTTAACTACAGTTGGCAATTCATATTATATAGAGCAAATAATAATAAATTCAAAAAACACTTTAACATTAGTAACACCGTATTTAAAGTTAAGTAGGAATTTAATTGAACGGTTATCAGATGCAGATAAGGAGGGTGTTAGAATAACTTTAATTTATGGTAAAAATGAGTTAGCACTTCAGGAGAGGAAGAATCTATTTTCTTTAGAAAATATTGAAATATATTTTTGCGAGAACCTACATGCTAAATGTTATTACAATGAAAATTCAATGATTATCACTTCGATGAATTTATATGAATTTTCCGAAAGGAATAATCGTGAAATGGGTTTACTAATTGAAAAGAATCTCGATTTAGAGATTTATAATGATACTCTAAAAGAAGTTGAGTCAATTCAAAATTCATCAGAGTTAAAAAAAGCATTTAGTGACCAAGGAGCTTCAGTTAAGAATCAAATGAAACTCGATGCTGATTATAATGAACATTGGAATTTCCATTTACCAAGTTTGAAAAATATTTTATCAGAAAAGTATAAAAATCATAAAGTCATTCTAGATGAAAATATTCGGATTAATGACTTCCCATGGAAGGGGATCGATTTAATTGTTAACGGAAGAATAGATTTTCAAGTAAATAATAGACAGTATTATGAGAAGATAGAGAGGTTGAATAGATATCAAATTAATGAAACACTTCCAGGAATTAGATTCTATTGGAATTATAAACAATTAAATATTTACACAGAGAAAAATTTCGAAGTTGAAATTGATCAAGATGGTTTAAAAGAAAAAGTGAATAAGTTTCTATCCATAATCGAAACTGTTCACGACAAACTAGAAGATTAGAGCCTTAATAATGATATAGCTTATTGTTTGAGAGGTACGAATATACTTATTGATAATTTAAGAAAGACAGTACAGTATAATCGTTTATAGTTAATCGTATTTTGTAAAAGGAAGTGTTTTTTTTATTAAAAATACTGATAGTTAAGTCGATAGTAATGAATAAAGACGAGTCGGAATTGTACAGGAATCAGCTTGTTAAGGCAAGAGATTGTGCTAACACCAATAATATTAGGTATAATTCAAACCTTAATTTAATTGAAACAGTTTCAGATATTAATTTGCAAGTAGTAAAAAAACTAATTCAGGATTTTCTTACTGAGGATATGTCAAAAAACCTTGTAGGATATTGGGGAGTTAACTGCATGGATATATCAGCAAATATTTATATTTTTTTACACAAGCTTGGAATCCCTTGTGAGATTGTATTTGGAGATATAGAAATGGGTGAAGTAAGGAAATATAGGGTAGAAGTAGAGCCTCTTATTGAGGAACATAAGAATGAGAAAAATAAAGGTGCACAAACTGTTCATGTGTGGATTACTTTAGGGGATGACATAATTATTGATGGTTCACTTTATGATATGACAGTTGTAGAAATGAATTGTCCGAAATTATGGAATTCTAGAATAATAGTAACTAGGGCAAGTGGAATTTATTTAATGAAACAAATTCGATACATTCCGATGTTTTTAGGTGCTGGTTTTTTATCAACTACCAATGCGTATAGTCCATCACTGTTTTTTTGATTATTGAAATTATATATGTTTTGTATGGTTAAGTGTCCAGTTAATGAGTTAGTTATATGTATTGGTTAAGAAGAATGAGAAGAAAACGTGAAAAATTTTAAAATAAGGAATCCCTTCCTGCCAAAAGGATTAGCTAGAATATATAATTTCTGAATTTAACCAGTTACTTAACTAGTTCTTCTATTTGGAAAACTAGTTGCATTATCTGGTTAATTTATCTAACTAAACTAGTTAAGACCTCTTTATAGTAACTCCATTATTCCGCTTTAGCCTCTATATATGCCCATTTGTTTAATTAATACGGTCTTTTATTCCTGAATAGAAATATATCGTTTCATAGCTCAATTTTCAGTTTATCTCGTTATTGAGATAACAACTTAATTAAAATCTATTTTTCATATCGAGAAGCTAATTAGATTGACAGTATGATACTTAGTTGATTTTTTTTTAGCTTTACTTAGTCTCGAGTAATTCAGTTTAAGAATATATAGCCAATTGCTATTAAGTGAATATTCCCGCTTAAATTAGATGTGTATGTTTACCTTTTTTGACAAACAAAAGGATAAAAGACTTTTACGTAATAATTCATGCTAAGAGAGAGGTCCTAAATTAAAAAATAGTAATATGAAAAAATATTTACGTTTATTCATAAGCATCCTTTTACTGATTTTCCTAATTGGGTTAGAACCTTTATTGCGTTTTGTTGATTTGTCTGATTATCAAGACAACAATATTGTGAATACACTTCAAAAAAGTCTTATTATCACTTTCTCTTCCTTGATACTAATTGAATTGGTTCATATCATTAAAACTCGATTACTTAAACGATATGATATTTCTAAGGAAGATAATCTTGAATCAAGAAAACTTCATACCCAGATAAATTTGTTAGAAAAAGTAATTGTATTTCTAATTATTTTAACTGCCGTTGGTCTTATTTTAATTTCAATTGATAGTATCAGGGAGATTGGAATTGGAATTTTTGCATCAGCTGGAGTTGTAGGAATTATTATTGGACTATCTGCCCAAAAGATTGTGGGAGCCTTATTGGCTGGTATTCAGATTGCAATTACTCAACCTTTTAGAGTGGATGATGCCGTTGTTGTTGAAAATGAATGGGGTTGGATAGAAGAAATTAATCTTACATTTATTGTCGTTCGAATATGGGATAAGAGACGTTTAGTTTTACCAACTACATATTTTCTTGATAAACCCTTTCAAAATTGGACCAGAACTAGCGCAGATATTGTAGGAACAGTTTTTATTTATACCGACTATACTATCTCCTTTGTGGCTCTTAGAGAAGAATTGACAGGATTATTGAACAGTTCTGAACTCTGGGATAAAAAAGTAAATGTGCTACAGGTTACAGATTCTAAGGAAACTACTATAGAAATTAGAATTCTTGTAAGTGCTAAAAATTCGCCTACTGCTTGGGATTTGAGAGTATTTATAAGAGAAAAAATGATTGAATATATTCAAAAGAATTATCCGGAAAGTTTACCAAAAACAAGAATAAACATTGAGAATAAATAATGCAAGAAAGCACAAGAATGTTTGAAAAAACTTCACCACATAATATACTCTGGGTTGTAATTAATGGAAATAATAATGAATCAGCCAGAAAGGTGGCCATGTGATATTTATTAAATCTGCTTTCATATACAGTAAATGTAAAGCAGGTGAAAATTTAATTCCCAATGAGGATATTATGAATTCATATATGGTTAATAAATAATTGTCACACTACATAATAATACAAAGCAAGAGTTATGAGAAAAATTCTTTTCCCTTTTAGTGTTGGGCAGTCACAATTTAAAGAAGCATTTATAGTTGCAGTAAAGTTTGCACGAACATTAAATGCCGAACTTATTCTGCTTAATGCTTTTGAAATAGAGCTAGATGATAACATCACCAAAGAGTCGTACAACAGGCAAATAAAAAACAAGTGGATTGTGGCCTACAATGAAGTGACTGCGTTTAATAAGTATTATCTGTCTAAGTATGCAAAAGTTAATGATGAAATGAAAGTAAGGTTTGACCACCGATTTGTCTACGCCAATGAGAGTGAGCAAATTTTAAATATTGTTTCAAAAGAAGCAATTGATATGCTTATTTTGCCATATGGTGAACTAAAAGCTGATCATAAAAAAATTGATCATTTAGTAGATAATGATATTTTTAATAATAATTCAACATCTCTTTTACTTATACCCTCTAAATTTGAATATGGCTCAATTAAAAATATTGTGTATGCTACAGATTTAAAAGAGCACCACTTAAATAAATTTTACTTTAACGAAATTTTAAAGTATGCAAAAATATTCGATGCAAAAATTCATTTTCTTCATATTGATGCATCAGGAAAAGAAGAAAAGAAACAAAATAACAAAGTCCTTAAATTAATTAATGATATCATTTCTAGGAATAGCAAGCATGTATATAACTCAGTAAACTCAAGAGATATTAATAACGCAATTATTAATTACACCGATGCTAATAATATCGATTTAATATCTGTTGTAAAGGAAGATGATCGTTTTTGGTCTGTTTTATTTCAAAAAAGTATTAGTAAAAAAATTGTAGAAGTATCAAAAGTTCCTGTTTTATATATGATTGAAAAAACAGGTTTGGAATAGCGCATTTTTGTTGTTGGAAGGCTTCGAACCTAACTTTTACTAAAAATAAATAAATTTATATATGGAAGTTAATATACTTATAACTTGGATTGGGATTTTATTTTGTATTACGCAATCAGCAATGTTCTCAGGGCTAAATCTGGCATTTTTTAGTTTTAGCCGATTGCGCTTAGAAATTGAAGCCGACAGTGTTGCTCTAAACAGTGCTGGAAAAGTATTGAAAATGCGTGGCGATTCAAATTTTTTATTGACAACCATACTTTGGGGGAATGTGGGAATTAATGTATTACTAACCTTATTGTCTGATTCAGTAATGGCTGGAGTTTCATCATTTATGTTTTCAACGGTAATAATAACCTTGTTTGGTGAAATAGGGCCGCAAGCTTACTTCTCACGGAATTCATTAAAAATGGCTTCCCTGTTAACTCCTGTATTAAAAGTATATCAATTCATTCTTTATCCAGTGGCCAAACCCTGTGCCATATTGCTCGATGCATGGTTAGGAAAAGAATCTATAGAATTCCTTAAAGAAAAAAAAATCAAACTATTCCTTAAAATGCATGTTGAGGACTCGGAAAGTGAAATCGATCGTACCGAAGGATTAGGAGCAATTAATTTCTTGTCTCTAGATGATATACTTGTCAGTAAAGAAGGGGAACCTTTAAATCCTAAAAGTATTATTCCAATAAAACATGAAAATGGCCTACCTGTTTTTCCGGAGTTTTCAAAACGTCATCATGATTTGTTTTTAAGGGAAATAAATGAGTCGAAAGAAAAGTGGGTTATTTTTGTAGATGAAAATTTGACTCCTTCGTACATGATGGATGCAGATGGCTTTTTAAGAGCGGCCATGTTTGAAACAAAACAACCCAATCCAGAAGAATATATGCATAAGCCTATTATTATTAAAGATGGAAGCATGAAATTAGGGGATATAATTCATTTGTTAAACTTCACACCAGAACATACTGAAGACGATGTAATTGATAATGATGTGATTTTACTTTGGAGCGATGTAAAACATGTTATCACAGGTGCCGATATTTTAGGAAGATTACTCAGGGGTATCGTAAAAAAGCAAGATTCATAATTAGATGTTTTTGGAGATAAGGAATGCAGCATGTTTCCCGATTACTTTAGAGTCGTTTAGTTCGATGAACACAATTATGTGCAAGCGTTAGATGAGTCGTATCTGCCACACTTTTGCATAGAATAAACGGATAAATAAACAGGTGGTTTATTTGTTATATCATTGAAGACCAATTCTGTCCTAAAAAATTGGAGCTTCGCCTCAACCTAGCTTTTGCGAGCTCAAAAAAATAGTTGTTTTATTCTACAGTTAACTTTAACCATCTTGATGTCAATAAAATAACAATGCAATTAAAATATTTTAAACGTTATTGATTGGAAAATATGTTTTTATATCTAAATTACAACCCGTTTTTTTATGCGACAAGAACCATATGATGGGAATTGCGAAGCAATTATGAACATATTGAAGTTTTTTACGAGTTAGTAAAACGATCACACACGGTTCTGTAAAAGGCTAAGGGTGAAGTTCAATTTGCTTATTCGACCAATTTGCCTTGGAGCGATATACCATTAAATAATCAGTTTATGAAAATAATTGGAAGGGTTGATAAGTTAGATTTTCCTGAATTAGATTTAAGAAATATAGATATCAAAGTTGATACAGGAGCCTACACTTCATCAATCCACAGTCATCATATTAGAGAAATTGAATTAAATGGAGAAAAATACATTGTATTTAAACTCTTAGATTCTTCACACCCTAAATATAATAGCAGGTTATTTAAAGTGAAAAATTACGAAGTAAAATCAATAAAAAGTTCGTTTGGAGATGTTGAACAAAGATTCATAATAAACACAAAAATTGTGATTTTTGAACAGGAATATTCGATTCAGTTATCTCTTAGTGAGAGAAGTGATATGAAATTCCCTATATTGATTGGAAGAAGATTTTTAAATAAGCGATTTATAGTTGATACTTCTTTAAAAAATATCTCATTCAATCAGAAACCTAAAAAAATAAAAATATGAAAATTGTAATTTTATCCAGAAACCCAAACTTATATTCGACTAGAAGATTGGTCGAGGCAGCAGAACAAAAAGGCCATGAAGTATTGGTTATTGATCATCTAAAATGTGTAATAGAACTTGAAAAGAAGTCCCCTAGAATATACTACAATGGTATTTATTTAGATGATATTGACGCTATAATTCCACGAATTGGAGCTTCAGTTACCTTCTATGGAACTGCTGTAGTACGTCAATTTGAAATGATGAATGTATTCTCAGCAGTTAAATCACAAGCATTAGTAAATTCGAGAGATAAACTGAGGAGTTTACAAATCTTGGCTAAATCAGGCGTTGGTTTACCTAAAACAATATTTACAAATTATGCTAAAGATGTAGATCATGTTATTGAATCTGTTGGAGGAGCACCATTAGTTCTAAAATTATTAGAGGGAACACAAGGTTTAGGAGTTGTGTTGGCTGAAACTCATAATGCAGCAAGTTCGGTTATCGAAGCTTTTAATGGCTTAAAAGCAAGAGTAATTGCTCAGCAGTTCATTAAGGAAGCTAAAGGTGCTGATATCCGTGCATTTGTTGTAGATGGAGTCATTGTAGGCGCAATGAAAAGACAGGGTAAAGAAGGAGAATTCCGATCTAACTTACACAGAGGAGGAAACGCAAATATTATTGAATTAACTGACGAGGAAGAATTGACAGCAATTAAAGCAGCTAAAGCCATGGGTCTTGGTGTTGCAGGGGTTGATATGTTGCAATCAGAGAACGGACCTTTAGTTTTAGAAGTTAATTCATCTCCAGGATTAGAAGGTATCGAAAAAGCAACAGAAAAAGATATCGCTAAAGAAATTATTAAATATATTGAAAGAAATGTCTGATAAACCATTTGTCATTTTAGGTCATGAAATAAAAAAAGGCAAAAGTGCTGTTCTTGGAATGGATGTTGCAAAACTCCATACTAGGAACAATTTAAGCATCCCTGTAATTGTTGAACGAGCTAAAGTTGACGGTCCTGTATTATTATTAATTGGTGGTGTTCATGGAAACGAAACCAATGGTGTTGCAATTTTAAGAGATATTATTCGAAAAAAGATAAATAAACCTAAAATAGGTACAGTTATTTGTATTCCAGTGTTCAACGTGTTTGGATACATAAATCAAAAAAGAGAATTCCCCGATGGGAGAGATTTAAATAGAATGTTCCCTGGTTCAGCTTCGGGTTCATTGGCAAGTCAGTTTGCATATAAGTTTACAAAGGAAATAGCTCCTTTGGTCGATTACGTTTTAGATTTTCATACAGGAGGTGCTAGTCGAGAGAACTATCCTAATGTTCGATGTGATTTAAAGAATGAAAAAGCATTTGAACTTGCTAAGATATTTGGAGCAAAATTTATTATTGACTCAAATTATATCCAAAAATCAATAAGAGATCTGTTTAATAAAATGGGAAAAACTATTTTATTATTCGAGGGAGGAAAATCTCTTCAGCTTGACAGAGAGGTTATAAACTGTGGGGTTACTGGAGCTTTGAATGTAATGAAGCATTTGGGTATGCATGAGGGGGAGCTTACTACTAATTTTGAATTTGAGATATTAAATAATACCAAATGGCTACGAGCACCACATTCTGGACTTTTTGAAACTTTAATAACAAATGGTTCAAATGTAAAACATAAAGATGTTATTGGTAGAATTTCTGATCCATATGGTGAATTTGAAAGAAAAATATATGCGCCTTTTGATTGTTGTATCTATGGGTTGAATACTGCTCCTATTGTTTACAAGGGAGATGCTATTTTTCATGTAAATATTGAAACGAAATAAAATTACTTAAAGTACAACTATAAATTTAGGGCATTGGGTAATTTGTAGATTGCAATGATTGCATCCTGTTCGTTCTCAGAATTACCTGCAATTTCTTATTTCAATTGTAGTTTATCGTTGAGATCAATAATCAATGAAATTTTTAAATGTGGACAATTAAGGGGGTACTTAAATATTCTCAACCCTGTAGGTTGTTAGTATTCAGGATTTAGGTGTTTCCACTATGGGTTCTGTTGGGACTAACACCTTTTATTCGAATTCATACATTCGAATATCAATATTTAAATATGAAAATTATTGGAGAAATAGCAATCCCCGAACAATATTAATAATGTTCGGGGATTTTCTATTTGATTTTATGCATATTGATACAAGCTTTTTAATCTACACCTTACGCAACACCATTTTATTGTAGGTTTAGGTGTTTAATAGCGTTGGTACTAAATGAAGAAAGCCTTGTAAACGTTAAGTTTACAAGGCTTTTCTTTCTGTTGCATTTCTGCATGGCGGAGAGAGAGGGATTCGAACCTCTTATCTGCTCAATATTTGTTTCTATGTAGTATGTAGATAAATAAAGGCTTTTGGAGGTTTTGTTATCTTTTAACTTACCTCAGAATTGAATATAAATACAATTTTACTTTCCCCTTTGTTTTCCCCTTTGTATCTTTGAGGTAAAATTATGGACTATGTATTTTTTTCTAAAAGAACGAAACTCCGATAAAGCTACATTAATTTATTTGATCTACTACCTTAAGAATGAAGGTAAAAATTTCAAGTATTCAACAGGGCAAAAAGTGCATCCTGATGATTGGAATTTTGGAGATCGAATACCAAAGTCGAAACGTGGAGCTGGTGGTGTAATATCTAAACATATTTCATCTGTACTTTCTAAGTTTTCAGATCATCTTGGTGATATGATAAAGGAATGTGAAAGGGAAAATAAGCCTTTGCGTAAGGAGTGGTTAAAAAACTCATTTGATCAAAAATTTAAGCATACAGTTAAAAAACGAGAAGATAAAGGAGTTGTAGTAGCTGTTCAGGATTTTATTGATACTAAGAATAAGTCTAAAGGGCAATCCAAGTCATGGAATCAGAAGTATTCCAATTTGAAAAAAAAATTAGAGTGTTTCGAGGAGCATAAAAGACGTAAGATTATTTTTGAAGATATCAATCAGGATTGGCTTGATGAGTATTGTGGATACTTAAGAACTATTAAAAGGAAGCCTTTTAAACCTCATAATGATAACACACTTCATAGAAATATCAATTTTTTATTTACGTTTTTGATATGGTCTGAAGAAAAATATCATAAGATTAATCTAAACAAAATTAAGAATGAGGTTAAGAAATACCAGCCTGATGATGTGTTTCTGACTTCGGATGAAGTGAAGCGATTAGAGGAAATTCAACTGCCAAGAAAAGCCTTGGATAGAGCTCGCGATTTGTTTTTAATTGGTGTGTACTCAGGCCAAAGGTTTTCTGACTATTCAGTATTCGAAAAAGCGGATGTAATGGGGGATATGATAATTAAAAAAGCTGAGAAAACAGAGAGTGAATCATTTATACCTTTGCACTTAAAGCTCGAAAGATTACTCGATAAATATGATTGGAATTTACCAAGTATTACAAGTCAAAAATTCAATCCTCATATTCAAGAGATTTGTGAAATTGCGGAAATTAATGAACAGATAAAAGAAACTATTTATAGAGGAGCAAAAAAGGAAATCATTTACAAACCTAAAGCTAAAATGGTATCTAGTCACACAGCTAGACGTACATTTATAACCTTGTCATCAGAAAGAGGTATGCCCGATCATATAATAATGAAAATAACAGGTATAAAAGACCCTAAAACATTATTGAAATATAAGAAAACCTCTCAGCAATCTGTCATTGATTCGATGAATAAGTATTGGAGTTAATTAGATTAATGAGTCCGCCAGAGGCCTCTTAGTAAATTCTCAAAGCCGTAATTCATTATGAATTACGGCTTTGTTGTTTTTAGATGTTGCCGTTTTTGTTGCCACTTTTCGAATATATACCCTTTAGAGTCTATATTCTTATGCCTACTTAATGTAGTTTCCTAAATCCTTTTTCATCAGGTCTTGAAGAACGCCAGATTATATTTGTTTCTTTTGGCTCACCAACTTCACCTAGAGAATACTCAATTTTACTTCCATTTACACTATTTACTATAAATTTAATTACTTTTTCTAAACGCAGTTGAGTGTGAACGGTATTGGGATGTATTGCAAAATTGCAAAATTTTTTTTCAGTTTCAGAACTTGGATAAAGAATTAAATCAATCCACTTTTCTTCATAGATCAACCGATTCGATAACCAGGAAGTTAGTGGGTATGGTTCACTTTCATTCATAAACCTTTCTCCTATAAATCTATATAACTCTAAAAAGTGCTCATACCTACTTTGAGTATTTCCTTTATAGAAATCTCTAACCATATCGAAGATATCTAAGGTCAATTTATGCCAATGATTATCAGTTGGGATATCTGTTGATGTTAACACCCCAAATTTGATAGGTCTTGATGCAATAGGTTTCCAGATACTTAAAAAGCCTTCATCCCCTTTTTTGGGCTTACACTCAAAAAGTGCAGCACCGACTTCATCAGAACAATAGAAAACACTCTTACCCTTAATATTTGCTCGACCATTCGATTGACAAAAGGATGGCATTGGGTATGAATGAGTCTGAATTAGGTCAATATCTTCCTTCTCAGTATCAATATTTAGCCTTACTCTGTAAAAACTGTGTTGATTGAATATTTCAGGATTTTGAGTAATACATACATGAGGAAAAATTGTTGCTAAATCATAATATTTATCAGCTATCTCATCAGGTGATACACCACTAAAATTACATTCCTTCAATTTTAGTAAATCCTGAACATACTGCTCATAGTCTGGAAGTTTAGCTAAATCTTCTTCTAAAACTACATCGTGTTCATCTACTCTCATCTATTTGTATTATTCTTGGTTTCTTGATATTAGCTTGATTGTAAAAAATAAGTATGTTGTTGATTTCTTTTTTTGAAAAAGTGTTGTTGTTATCCCAGACTCAAAGGGTAACAGCACCTTGTAGTGATTCATTATAAATATTATCCATTAAACAAAAGAGAGCCTAAAAAACTTACGAGGATTTAGATTGTTCCTTTTCAATTATTTTCAATTCAGAGATTGAAATTTCACCAATTAGCTTTTCAGCATTATCTGCATAAAGTTCCCAGAAAATCTTTTCGTTTCCAAAATTGATATTTTCCTTAAATTTAATTTCTTCAAATCTCAGCCTAGTTTCAGGTAAAATAGGATCATATCTAGAAGGCCAATAATTAGTAGTATTAAAATGACCAAAATTCTTAAAGTCTTTTATTTCGCGAATCGTGTTGTCGCAAAACAATCTTTTATATTCAATCCCATCTCTAATAATTGAACTTCTATATTCATATTCTTTCTCATTAAGAACTGTGATAGGTATTTCTAAAAAACAATTCACATAATTTGCGTAAACACCGCCAATATTTTTTCCATAAACATTTAACGTATTTAATACTGAATGGACTTTAGAGGGGGCAGCAACACGATTCATAAGCAATCCTGTTTGTGGTACCGATGGCTTTTCTTCGTATTTTAATTTTTCAACCTCCATTATTAGCTCAAATTTTGGTGTCTTATTCCGATTCATTATGTCTTTTATCTCGTAGTCATACATTGCTACACTTTCAAAATTGAATCTTTTATAATATCTTAAATCTGAAGCTTGATGAGCAGTATTACATTTTTGAATTTGGACGATATAAGCAACCTCGTTAGAATTTTCACTCAAAGAGATGGAAGTAATTAATATCCCCTCAATTCTCGGTGAAATATTACTATTAATAACTTGTTCTAACCATTCTTTGCTAAATTCTAATCTATTAACTGGATCAATTTTTTCAGGAAGATGGCGATTTTCCGTTTCATCAAATTCTTTAATTCCATAAATTATCATTCCTCCATTGGAATTAGCAAATGCAGAAACATCTTTTGAAATCTCCTTCTTTTTCCCAACAGATTTCCCAAGTGAGTCTGCAGATTTGTAATCAAGATTCAGGTTTTCTTCAACTTGATTATAGATAAGGTTTTCTAAATCTGTTTTCGTCTCTAATTTCATAAAATATTTGTTTTTTCACCTTGCTGCTAACGGATGGCGTGATGTGCTGCAGCCACCATAGTTGATTTATGTTTTAAATTTTATTAAAAGGAAAGGTAGCCATTAAAAGCACAATACTTTCAAACATCTACTTCCCGCCTGTTGCATGTGAGCGTGTGTTGGCATTTCGTGCTTTATTCAGCTCTTTCTGTTTGAATCCACAATGGTTTTTTATTATTCAACGCAAAATACCAACGTTTACGATTTTTATTATCGAGTGCAGTATACAATGCTTCATATCCTCTAGTATTTGTTAGCCTTTCAACATAAACACCTTCACCAGTAATATTTTGATAATTCTTTGGATCATAGTTTAAGGGATATTTATCTGTACATTTCTGAATTGATTTTTGTTCTTTTGAGCCAATCACACAATACCACACTTTAAATTCTCTTTCATAAAGTTTTCCATAACCAGGGAAATTTTCATTGTCACCAAATCCTAATTCTACCCATCTTTCTGTTTTTCGATGAATTATTTCCCATTTCCCGCTTTCCTTTTTAATCTCTTTCTCTACAAATGTGGTGGCTTCAACACTAAATACATGTGCTCTGGAATTCAAAAGCTCAATAATTTCTTTCAATTCATACCTTTTTAAGTTTGATGCTGTCTTTGGGAAATTGTTATTAATTCTCATAAAACATGAAGAACAAACTCTTTCATTGGATTTTAAAATTCCTTTTCCAAAGATTGGCTGATTCCAGAAAGAAAGTTTTTTGTCACATAAAACACATTTATTACTCATCTAATTTCGTTTAAATTTCCAGTTCCAGAAGATTTTCGCTGCAACCCGCATTACATATGACACTTTTTTAGAGGTTGATTTTATTCATTTATAGGGTTTAATTCAGCAGGAATTAATTCCATATATTCTTGATAGGTTACTTGAGTTACTCCTTTAGGTATATATGTCGCAGAATATTTTTCAATTAAGTCTGACTTGGGTTTATACGGATCTATAATAACCATATGTTTACCCCTTGCAAGAAAGTACTTTTCAAGATATTCATTAATACCACCATCATTAAAACCATACCCAATAACTACAAGCAGCTCAGATTCAGATAAATTATTCTCAAAGTGTTTGAAAAGATTTTTATAATATGGGTCACCAGTATAAAATCTTGTTTTGTTAGTAGTTCCACTTAAAAAATCTGGAGCAACTTCGTCCAATAAGTATTCAAGTTTAGGCTCACCAGTTTGTGGGTCTGGTGTTTCCATGTAAAATTGGGAAATGGCATAATTGTCTTTGAGACGAATTCTTTGTTGATCAGGTTGCGGAGTATAAACGATTGTATTGAAAATGCTTCCATGAAGTTTAAATAAAGATAGAGGTTTATCAAATTTATCTGTGTAACGTTCTAACTTCACATAGTACGTCTTATGCACCTTATTATCGGTTCCATTATTAAAATCATAACTTACTGTACCATAAAATGGAGAACCTTCAAGTTGATATCCGTCGGTGAAATGTTGCCAGAGATCTGAATGATTTTTACCGATCCAGTCAAAAAATAAATCATGATTAAGCGTATGAAATTTTACGTCATTTGTTTTTAGTAAATCCTTTAAAAAACCAATAAATGGATCATATGGTGGATAATTTAAAGTGCTAACATCCTCAAAGTACTGTTTCTTGTGTAATTGAGAAGCTAACAGTTGATTGAAGCTTCTATTAAAGTCTGAAATTCTATTGTAACAGTCTCTATAATTATCTGCTTCTTTGAAGTGTTTATCATTAAAACTTTTATAAAAATCTTCGATGGTTTCCTTGTTTTCTCGGTTTGATAGGTAACCCGAATAGTAGTCATAAAATGTTTCGTAATGAAACTCTTCCGTTTTCTTTAATATTTCAGCATTATAAAACTCTAAAAATTCTTGAAGAAAGATTCTTTCGTCCCTTCTAGACCAACGATTAGGGTCGTTTTGTCCATTTAGGAACATAGCAGTTTGGTCAGTATGTATCAAAATTTCACTTTCGTCAATTTTGGATAGTCTCTGGTTTAATTGTCTTACACTAGGGAGTCCTTCTGGTATTGAAAACCCTGATCCAACTAATATCGATACTTTCGGTCTCATCTATATTTATTTTGTTTGCAATTACCAAATAGCATTACTGGTAACAGTTTGCGTAAGTTTTTGTAGCGGATTTTAGGAGTGATTTTCTGTCCGATAGGACTGGAAAATTGATGTGAGAATCTGTACCCCACCACCACACCAGCTATAAAATTCACACATTGTTAGGGCAAGTTATTTATTAATTTGTATGTGTTGTAATATCCTTCGCATGAACTTTTTAAATGTTGTCTAAAGTACTCTGGCATTTCGTTTTTCCATTTCCAAAGTTTCTCAATTTTGTTTTTATCACCACTATTTATTGCATGTTCAAAACTAAACGTAGTTTCAAACTGGTAATAATGAACTATATCCTTTCTATGCTTATTAAATTCTTTGAATTCATTGTCTTTAAAATCCAACAGTTTCTTAAAATATATGTTCTTTTTAATTAACTCATGTTTATTCAAAATATCGATGACTTTGGGAAAATTTATTTGTTCTTCTTTTAAGTCTACATTTAAATAATAAGCTAATGCATCTCCAATTCTGTCCCAGAAATTATAAAGCTTTTCATAACAAGAACTCACGAAAGAAGAGTAAAGCCAATCTGCACCATTTTGAAAATAAGTTGAAATAAATTCTCCATCCAATAAATATGCTTCGTTAATCGGATTATTAATTAAAGGTTGATAATAGAATAAATGAGCGGTAAACAGTTTCAGGTCATTATTGCAATTCATCAAATCCCAAACATTTTTCAGCGCATGAAATTTTTTAAATGATTTATTACAATTTGAAATATCTAAAGATGATAATAATAGAACATTTAAGTCTTTGTACTGGTATTCGTTATCGGAAAGACTTACCAATTTCTCATCTTTAATAATTTGTACAATTTCTTTTATATGCTCTTGTTTATGTTGCATTGGTCATAATTTGGACGAACTAGTTGATAACAACCATATGGTTGTTATCTCTTATATGTTTTTTGAAAAGGCGTTGTTATTCTCTCATTTTGGTAGGATAATAGCACCTAATTATGATTCATTTTAAAAATCATGCATTAAACGACACTTAAATTATTACTAAAGTATTAAATCTAGTCTAAGATTCATACTGTCAAATCTATCCATATTCTTATACAGATAAATTCCACTTTAAAAAGATCATTATCTCGATGCTTGGATAAGCTTAATATTGAGCTTAAAAACAATTTATTTCTATTCGGAATAAAAGATCACTCAGAGCGTTATTAAAACAGGCTTAAACCCGTCTTCAATATCTTTGACAATACCTATTGCTAAAACATAGAAAGTATGGCTTACATCAATGCTGAAAGCCCATTAAATTGGCTTTATAGGGAATTTAATATACTTTTCAAAAGGGGGGACTAAACTAGGTTTTTACATCTATGATTCATGAGATTTAAGAACATTTGAAAAACCCAGTCTTTAAAGCCCGAAACCCAGCTTCCAGCATTTCAGATATTCTCTATAGCCAAAGCATAGGAAGCATGGCTTACATCAATGCTTAAGCCCATTGAATGGGCTTTTTATGGAATTTAATATGCTTTCCCCAAGGGGGTACTAAACTAGGTTTTAATATCTGTGATTCATGAGATTTAAGAACATTTGAAAAACCCAGTCTTTAAAGCCCGAAACCCAGCTTTCAGTATTCCATATATTCCCTATAGCCAAAACATAGAAAGCATGGCTTACAATATTACTAAAATGCCCATATTATAGGCTTTACTTGCAAATCTAATGATGCTTTTAAGGTGGTTGTTTAAACCTGAAACGGGGTTTCGGTATTTGTGAGTTAAGAAATAAAGAATATCCATTGAATAAAGATTCCCATTTCGGCAAATAAATAAGATAGTCCAGAGAATAAACACAAAATCAAGAAGCCGTTTTTAAGAAGCCAGAAACCCGTTTCCCGTATTTGTCAAATAATCCAAGACAAAACATGTTTACTAGGGCTTAGACTATGGCTAAACGTTCCATATCATAAACTTTTCTTGCAAATACAACAAAGCCTTTAAAAGGAATATTTACACCGATAACGGTTATCCATTAATTTGAACTAACGTATTTGCGGTATGTATTATCACTAGTTTATGATATATGACCACCTTGTTGTCATTGATCGAACTGTGAATACGACTTCGTGTAAATTATTACCCCTTCAGAGCGGGTGAGATCATTGAGTATAAAAAAATCACAAGATAACCTAACTGATTGTTCTGATTCTTACTCAACATATGAATTATTGAAGCTGAACCATTGAGTTTATCCAAAAATTCAATCTTGTATTTTCATTTACATAGCTAATTATACTACGTATATATGCTATACACTCACCTTTTACTACCATCTTAACTCTTTTAAGTGTTATTAATTTAAAAAACTGTAGTCCAAATTTGTTCTGCGAAATCTATATCGTGAGATCTATACATGCTTTAAAACATTGTTTTACTCTTAATGGAAAAGTGTAAATTACTACTGCTTAATTGATTAAAAAAAACATCTGTTATGAAAAAAGGAATAAAAAACAATTTGAAGAAAGCGACAAGCATAGTTCTTGCTGGATCTCTTTTAGCTGGATCATGTACTACACCTTATGTAGAACCCTTTGATAAAACAGAAAAAATTGAAGATATTAATAGGTTAAATTCTATTATACTTGACCTATATGGTTTAGAAATAGAAGAAGAATTTCTAACGTATCTTAATAATCTTACTTTTTTAACAACCAAAATACTTCTTTCAGAAGAAGAGGCAATAAGTTTTTCAATCAATCCTGAGGCTTATATTGAAAAAAACAATTTAAACATTTTAATAGATAAAAACTCTATAGAAATGAAGTTTTTATTAGCATTGGGAGATAAAGACATTATAGCCGCAAAAAAGAGTGGAGATATGAGAAGATTCATTAAGCTATGTGAAGAAAAAGAACTACTGAATCTTTTTGAAAATGATAGAAATTTTGTTGAAAGAGTATCAGAATCAATTATAGGAGATGAAAAACTTGTAAATTATTTTCTAAAAGACTCAACACTCAAAAGATCAACAATTAAAAAGGAAGATATTTTTGTTTTTCCTATTGCAGTTGTTGCCCTTGCCGTAGTTTATTATGCTGTAGGGTTTTGGACGGTTTATTGGGGGGCAGAGTCAATCACAGAAGATCCTTACACGAGAGTTGAGGGCTTATGGCATCATAACCCAGTTAATTTTAAAAGTGAATATCCTATAGGAGTTATGGATTCTGTAGAAGTAACTAAAATAGTCGATCTAATAATGGAAAATGATGTATATCAGAGATATGATGCTGAGAAAGTAAGAGCTTTTGTTGCGAATAACCTAAGTCTGTTTAAACAAAAATAATATATGATGAATGAGCTTATATATCCCCCAAAGCTGATGACTATTATTCCTACATTTAAATGTACGGCTGAATGTCTTCATTGTTGTTTTGGCTGTAATCCCCGAACAACAAAAAGATTATCAAATGAAGAACTATTCGAATACATAAATGAAGCGATTACGCTATATAGTTCTATTAAACTTATCGTAATATCAGGAGGAGAATGTTTTTTATTAGGGAATGATTTATTTAAATTAATTGAATATATACATGGTTTAGGATTAAAAACTAGAGTTGTTACAAATGGTTATTGGGCTAATTCTAAAAAAGAAGCAGAAAAAACAATTGATCAATTAATTTGTTCAGGATTAACCGAAATCAACTTTAGTACAGGAGATGAACATAATATGTATGTGCCTATAGAAAGGGTTATTACAGGTTCTGTTACTGCTGCTGAAAAAGGGATTGAAAATATTTTTATTGCTGTAGAGGGTGGGGGAAAAGAAATAACAACAGAAAAAATCCTTTTGGATTCTACAATGAAGCATCATAATGAAACAAATAGAAATAAAGTAAGCGTAACAACAAATATATGGGTAGATTTCGAAAAAGATGTTGAGCCAACAAATAAAAAAAAGATGAAGCCCAAAGGATGTAAAGCGATACTAACCTCAGTACAAATAGATCCCAAATCCGACATGCTTGCTTGTTGTGGCATTGCCGTAACTCGCTTAAAGCATTTAACATTAGGGAATCTAAAAGAAAATAGAATGAATGAATTGCATGACGTGCAATTTAGGGATTTTGTAAAAATATGGCTATCCTATGAAGGCCCTGCTGAAATCTTGAGCTATATAACAGGAAAAAGTTATGAAGAGAATCATCCATGTTATTATTGTTATCACTTACTGAATAGTGAAGAAAATATAGAAAAGTTAAGAAATGTTAGTATTGAAAAGATAAAGAAAGTACTGTATGATTATAAAATTAAAAAAGAAATTGAAACTCTCAATTAATAAAAAAATAACTACAGGTGTAATTTTATTTATTCTAGGAGTTATTGGGATTTTGTCTCTTCTCACAATGAATGTATATCTTCCTGAAGTAATATTGGAAGAAATAAGGGAACAGTTTTCTCTAGAACAACTAAAACTATTATTATTAATAAATCCTTCGATTTCATTGATTGTAGCTACTATAGTTGGGTTTGTTTTATATGATAAAACATGTCTTAAGGTACCTATGATTGAAAAAATCACAGGTAGGAATGAAGAGAAATTAAATATTCTAGATATACTAAAGTTTGGAATAATAGGGGGTGTTTTAGCTGGCATTGTATTGGTTCTTATGGAATTAATTTTCAAGGCTAATTTGTCTAAGGAATTTCTAGAATCAAAAGAACAGTTTAGGCCAACTCTTGCCGTTAAACTTCTTTATGGAGGATTAACCGAGGAAATTGTGTTTAGATTTGGATTGATGACATTCTTTGTTTGGGTATTGTCACAACTAATTAAATCCACTAAACCCTATGTTTTGTGGTTAAGTATAATTATTTCGGCCGTTATATTTGCTTTAAGTCATTTGCCTATTGCTCTAATGGCTTTACCAAGTTCCTCTTCAAATTTGTTAACATACATTGTATTGGCTAATTCTGTAGGAGGGGTGGTTTTTGGTTGGTTATATTGGAAAAAAGGATTAGAAAGCGCCTTTATTGCTCATGCTTTTGCTCATATTTTTGCTCATTTTGGAGTATTTTTCTTTTTTAGCTCTATATAAGATGTAGCTGTTATTAAAATTTGAGCTAAGAAATTAAACATATCAATTGATAAGGTTATCTCCAATCTAATTATGCTAGTTCACTCTGTGACTAGTCCTGATATAACATTACTTTTTGTATAACGCTATATCAGGACGAGACACTGGACTAAAAAAAAGAGAACTTTTATAAACTCTCTTCTTTTTTGATTGTTTTCTGGTTTTGTATTCTTTTTAGAGTATACCCTTTGGGTTGTACAGGGATACTTATCAAATAGGGTAAAAACAGCCCTATTATGTGTATTCATTTGGGTGTTGCTAAAATGAACACGCTTTTTGTGTGTCGATATGCTTTTTTACCCGTTGAACGGTGGTAGTGGATTTTTTCACCAGCTTGGCAATATTCCGAATCGATTTTCCGTCACCCAAGAGTTCGATAATATCAGCATGTTGTTTTTCGTATTGTTCTTTGGTCATTTTTCCTTTTCCAGCATGAAGCTTATAAACTCCTTTGGCCTTTGCTATGGCAATTCCTTCTGACTGTCTGTCTTTGATCCTGTCATATTCCATTTTTGCTGCCAATACCATAAGGGCAGACATGAATTCAAACATTTGGTTGTAGTGGCCATCGATGTAACTTTTCATTCCAATTTTGTAGATTGTAACAGTCACCTGATTTTCTTTCATCAATTCTAAGGTGTTCAAAACATCTGGAACACTTCTTCCTAATCTATCAAAGTCATAAACAACCAGTTCGGATATTTTATCTTTTCGAACTGCATTAATAATGAGCTTTCCACTGGGTCTTTCAGCAAATGGCATCATACCTGAATATTTATCTATGACCAATTCGCCTTTAATATCCTTCAAACCATCAACCTGTCTATCTTCATTCTGTCCTATGGTTGATACTCTGGCATATTTGTACACTTTCTTTTCTGAATTCATGCTCTTTTCAATTCATTGTTAGGGTTAATATTTTGATTGTCTGTTTTCTTTTCAAATTCATTGAGAAAGAACCTTGCTGCTAATCCATGATAATATTTTCGTTTTCCATTGATCGAAACAATTATCGAAGTCTTTCTTTTGGGGTTTCCTTTCATTCGTATTGTTTTGGGGTTGGAGGTTTTAATCAGGCTTAAGTCAGATCCTAATTCTTGGATTAGATGAAGTATCTCCTTTTCCTGCTTGCACTGTTTTTCTTTTCCTTTTTCTGATTTTTTAAGGTTGTAGGCTTTATCTCTACACTTTCGGGAATCGTTACAGTACTTTGATCCTTTTTTCTGGTGGGTGATCTCTTTTCCACATACACAGCAAAATCGTCTTTCAACCGTGTCCGCTGTCTCGGCACGGTTGCCGCTAACAATACATGCGGCAAACATCCCCCTGTTTTTCTGCGTTAAATTGGTTTCGGGTAAATCGGGTAGCTCGATAACGGCATTAAATTCGTTGATTAGCTTTTGCTTAAGGATTTGTTTTATATCATACTGAGCATGTTTTGATATCAGTTTCTCAAAGCTTATTTTTTGACGGTTACGAGCTTTCGCAGTCATATTAGATTCTTTCCACCATTTCGGATTTCGAAAATTTAGAAACTTTCTTTTCTGGGTATGAGGTAGTTTGTTGGTGTTTGGTAAAGATTTCCAATCTAATAGAATGCTTTCTTCAACAGATTTTAAAAGCTTCTTTTCAAATATCTCAATTAGTTTATTTTTATCTGTTAGGTCGGAAAGTGTTACGATACCTAATCGTTTCAAGAGTCTCATTCTTCTAAATCGCAATTCGTATCGAACGATCTCGTTTGTGTTATTTAGTTTTGCTTGCTGTTTTTTATCGTAACTCTTTACTGCCAAATCTTCGGTAGTAAACTGTTTGCCGATGAGATTGTTTCCGTCATCGCTCATGCATTTTTCTATCTCTCCAACTCTGTATATGATTGATTTATAAAAGCTTTTAGCTGTTAACTTCTTTTCAGAAATAGGAAGATTTAAACCAAATTCGAAACTTTTTAGGAAGGCTTTTTGTGGATTAATACCGAAATTCTTTAACTCGTTGACTGCTTTAATAAATTTGGTGTAGGTAAAACGGTCTGCATTATTGCCGCCAGCATTAAAGAACCTATGGATTGAGCCTTTTATATAGCATTGTCCCGAAAGTGTGTGAACAAAATCTAATCCCATGTAGTGGGCAATTTCGCTACTAGTCTGAATCACATTGCCGTACTTGTCAAGCTCGTCTGATATCTTAAACTCAAACAACAAACGAGAATCTGAAAGCCAAGTTTGATAACTAAAGTCTTTTAATGATATGTTTACGTAGTCGATCAATGCGGTTAGAGAGTGAAAGTTTTAGTTCTAAAATAATGCGGCATGCGTACCCTAAATAGCTGCGTTTATTTGTCTGATTTGGGAGAAATCAAAAAAATATCATGTCTAAATATTGCGGCAACTATACCCTGTTTTTTGCGTGATATAGTTTTAACGTCTGGGTTTTTGGAAGTTTCATGTTTTTTGATTCTATACAGCAAAACATCATTGCTATACTGATAGTTAGAGTTACTAGTGGATGATAGTCTCTTGTGTTAATGCTACAAATCCTACCTCCATTATTGAAATTGTTTTGGAGGAAATAGTTTTTTCTTTTCAATCAACCACTTTTCGAATTTCCGTATGTAAAGTTCTTCTTCGGTCATTGGTTTTGGGGACACCTTGCTGGTTGTACTACCACTGAGCTTTTCAACTAAAACAAGTTTTTCTTGTTCGGTTAAGTTCATGTGATCAATAACACCTAGGACTATTTCAACTGCTTTTGATACATTATTTGTCGAGGAAACTTTCTTCATTGTATTTTTTGTATTGGTTAACAATTTCTTCAATAAATTGTAGTTTAGGAATTCTCCAAATACGACCAATAAATTCAGCTTTAATTTTTCCAGAATTAATGCGGTTTGTAATTGTTTTAGGATGCACTTGCAGAAATTTTGCACATCCATCAACGGTTAAGCAAGTATTATTTGCATCAAATAAGGTTAGTGCCTTTAAGTTAGCCGTTATCATTTCATTTTGACTCATATCCAATTGTTAAATGTTTGTATTCAATACACCAAATACTAAAAGGTAAATAGTGTCCACCTTCGCACTACCAATTAATGGTAAACGAGATGTTTTCAGACATCAAACATAAAGGCCTAGAGAGGATAATCCTATTTAGTGGCGTGTAATGGCGTGTAATGGCGCACATTGTCGTGTTATGTCGTGTTATGTCGTGTTATGTCGCACATTGTCGCATTTTGAACCGTTATGGAGTGTTTTGAACATCTTTGAACTGTTTTGAATTACGATGGTGGAGAGGTAGGTGGTCAATCCTTCACAATTACCAAGCTATCTGTCTTATTTATCCTCCTAGGGAAATAAAATTAGAGCATGCCGTATATCAGGATCTTGTATAATTATTTAAAATTGAGAATTAAAATTAATATTTTTTTATGATGCTTAGATTGTAGATTCTATAGGTGTTTTGGAGTTCAACTATCTGTTCTTGACAAGCCTGACGGATTTGACAGTATGAATGTTAGTTGAAATTTGATACTTTAGTAAGAATCTTAGTGACGTTTTGCGATGACATTTTGAGTGAGTGTTTTTTTACTTTTATATATACTTACAGAGTTAAAGTCATTCTGTACATATTTAGATTCAATAAATAATGGAAAAGTAAATGTAGAAGTTTCATTTTCATAAACGTTAGCTGTCAGGCAAAAAGCAACAATGAACAAACAGATAATTATAAAAAACGGGAACAATTTTTCAGACTTAGAGAGTTTCTATGTTGAAATAGACCAAGTGTTGACCAAAAGACCTTGATTTGCAAACAGGACATAATCTGGACGCCTTTAATGATTTGTTGTGTGGTGGTTTTGGAGTTTGCAAATACGAAGAACAAGTAAATATTATTTGGATAAGTTTTTCTAATAGTAAGGACAAATTAGTAAACGAATTAATCTATAGGTGTTTATGACATAATAAAACCAATCTCATGGATAAAGAACTATTATTGAAATATAGAGAGTATCATTTTAATTATTTTAGTTTATTAGCTGGTCAGAGACTTAAAACATTTAATTTCTTTATAGTTATATCAGCAATTATCTTTGGTGCTTTTGTTAATGTTTTTAAAGAAGTGGATGTAAATTCTACTATTGCCTGTATTTTACCTTATCTACTTTCTACTTTATCATTTATATTCTGGAAGTTAGACAATAGAACTAAACACATGATTAAAACAGCTGAAAATGCCATAAAGGATATTGACGATAGTTTATTACCATCCTCTGAATCTAACCATCCAAATATATTAAATATCTTAAGGGTAGATGATGTCAATATGGACATACAGAATTTAAACAATCGAGGCTTCTTACGAAAGAAGTTTAGTTATTCAACTTGTTTCAATTCGATCTTTCTAATAATTGGAGTATTAGGTTTTATTTCTGGTTCTTTTTGTATCATTAATATGTTGATTACCTCATGTTAATCGGTTAATAAAGATGAAAAAATCTGATAACAGCTCAAGTCAAATTATCCTATTAAATTCTCCTCTTTTCGCAAATAAGGACAAGAAAAACAATGAAGATTACCTACCTCCTCTAGGGTTAGGGATAATCATGTCTTCTATCAATGAATACAATGTTCTATTTATTGATGCAATTGCAGATAATATTGGATGTCAGGAACTTATTGAGAAAATCCAGATGCTAGAACCAAGTTTTGTACTTACTAATATTTTCACAACTAATTTTCTGCTTGTTAAGGAAATTGTTGAAAACATAAAAATAAGTACTCATTGGATAATTGGGGGCCTTTCAACTAAATCTTTATATAAAGAAATCTTTAAATGGAATACCCCTAATTTAATTGATGTAATTTATGGAGATGGAGAATTAATTGTTAAAGATATTATTAATTCATCACTACAAGAACAACCTATAAATAGAGATAATACGAAAAGATATTTTCTAATTAATGAATCTTCAAATTACTATGTTAAAGATATTTCCCAAGATAAATTGAATAGAAATATATTTAAAAATGAACCACAAACTAACATATATAATGAATCTGAAATAAGCATATACACAAGTCGTGGATGCCCATATAATTGTGCATATTGTGTTGCTGCAAGGAGTAGAAATAAAGAATTAGGAAAAATAAGACGCAAAAATTCAGATAGATTGATAAAAGAATTAGATGATATTAAAACAATTTATCCAGAAGTTACAGCAATTCGTATTTTAGATGATTTATTTTTATCAAGTATGCAAAGTTTTAATGATGCAATTTTAATATTCAATAAGTTCAATTTTCAATGGAGAGCAATGTGTCATATTAAATCAATAAATGCTATTGAAGATATTGTTTTAAAAAACATTAAAGATAGTGGTTGTAGTGAATTATTTATTGGAATTGAATCGGGGTCACCTCGAATATTAAAAAAGATACATAAAACTGATAATATAGATATAATATTAAAGTCAGTTAAACGAGTATTGAGAGTTGGAATTAATGTAAAAGGTTATTTTATATGCGGCTTTCCAGATGAAACAATTTTTGACTTGAAAAAAACATATGAAATAACATCAGAATTGACAACCTTTGCAAAAAAACACAAAGTAAATTTCAGGAATAGCACTTTCCAATTTAGACCTTACTATGGAACGGAATTGTATGATGATATTGTCAATTTTAATAATATTTCAAATGACTCAATTCTTTATAAAGTAAAAGTTTCAACCAGTCTAAATAAAAATGTTAGAGATAAATCATTTAACTTTGACAGCGGTAATTATTCTTTAATTTGTGATGAAGAATTAAATGATTACATAAAAAAAATGAATGAATTAAATAATGAACTTGTATAACTATATAAAATCCTGCAATCAATGTATTCTTTGTGATAATCAAAGTCCCGTATTACAAAAATGTAATACTGCTGATGTGTTTTGGGTTGGACTTTCTGCCGTTAAAGTTTCAGATAGCGGGGATATTCCTTTGTCTAACAATACAAATAGTGGGAAATTAATTAATTCAATAGAGTTTTTAAATACAGAAGTAGATTCTTATAAAACCAATCTTGTTAAATGTTTACCGCTGAAAGATGAAAAAATTAGATACCCTTCAAAAGCGGAAATGAAAATTTGTTTTCCCCATTTAGAAAATGAAATGGACTCCTTAAATCCTCGACTAATATTTTTGTTAGGAAAACAAGTGGCGACTTTTGTTTTAAATGAATATGGAGTTACGGAATATTCCTTAGATGAGAATTTTGAATATAAATCTTTTGAAATTGGTAATTATAAATTTATTCCTATTCATCATCCATCTTTTATTTTAGTTTATAAAAGAAAAAGGTTACAAGAATATATTCGAAACATAGAGAGTATTATCAAATCAATAAAGAATATCGAAGAAGTAATAGAAGAAAAACATGCACCGTGCATCGCGTAAGCGTTATAGTTAAGGCGGTTGCGCAGGCTTTGTGCCGTGGATGGTCTTTAGTGTAACTGGCTGGGAGGTAGCCCGCAATGTGTTAGGTTTTAATGAGATTGTAAATAAATATAATCAAGATGAAAAGGATTAATTAGCAACCATGCTTGTAGCTAATTTGCAATTATTGGATATGCATTGTAATGCTTCTCTTTCTTATATGTGTTACGAGTTGGGCTGAAATTGATGTTTTCAAAGTCTTTCAAAATTAAGCTAAAGAGAATTATTGATTTTATTCTTTGTGTTGGATTATTCCTATTGTGAAGTGATAGTTTTCACTCAATAGTATTTCCCATTTAAAAGCTAGCCGTCTTATTTATCCTACTAGGCGTCTAATTAGCCCACTAAATCGCATCCAATACAGGGATGTGATTCTCTGTAAAGCCTGTATTTTCTGGTGAAATGGAAATCTTATCACCAAGCAGTTATTCCCCATTTATAAGCTATCTATTTGAGTTATCCTGCTAGATGTCTAATAGGAGTCTAAATAGCCCTCTATATCGCATCCAATATCAGGGTTTGATTCTCTGTAAAGCCTGTTCCCTATGGTGAATGGAAATTTTACCACCAAGCAGCTATTCTCCATTTCAAAGCTATCTGTCTTATTTATCCTACTTAGAAGTCTAATTAGCCCTCTATATCGCATTCAATATTGGGCTGTGATTCTCTGTATAGGTGATTTTTTCAATGAAATATTTTTTACACATCAATAAAAACGCATAGTTTCTTAACTCTAAATTCAATTTATCCAGTTACCAAGATAACGACCTCTTTAAACTGGAATTTATCTGTATAAGAATCTTAATAGATTTGACAGTATGAATCTTAGTTTAGATTTAATACTTTAGTTAGAATTTAATTGTCGTTCTATGAATGAAATTTAAATGCTATATAAGAAATAACAACCATATGGTTGTTTTAAACTAGTTAGCGTTCATGTGATGAGACCGAAGCAATATTAATAAACCGATGAAAACCCAACGCACAAATAGCACATTTGCAAACCTTAACCCACAAGCTGATACTTCAGCTTGCAAAAGAGCTATTTCTTACCTCTCGCACGGAGTAAAAAGCAAAAGGACTGTTACAATTATGAAACAGTCCTTTCAATTAACCAACTTTAGTCCATTTGGTGCCGTGGCAACTTGGACATGGTGGCAGTGTATCAGAATTATCATCAAGTCTGATTATTTCTCCACATTTCACGCATTTGTAGCGACCTTTACCAGGTTTTTCTCCAGTTGTGTACATAAATTAAATTTAAAAAAATTAAAAACTCGTTCAATATCTAAACTAGATATAAAAACATTACTATCTACGTTTCTTTGTAGGACCAACTTTCACTTTCTCAGTGACAGTAGTAGCAGGCCGTCTTGTAGCTTCCCGAGATGGAACAAACTGTCCAGTACGGGCATCTCTTACTCTTGTCGACGTTTTACTCATGTTATAAGTATTTATCAATTAAAACTATGCTCTCAGCATAAAGGATTGAGAGCTTATCCTATAGACTTTTATTACCCTTTTGACGATTTGCCTGAGTTTTCAAAGGCTGCAAATTATTCAAATGGTCAGTTCCACCTTTTGACTGAGGTTTGCTATGGTCAATTTCCCAACCCATTTCAGAATTTCTTCCATATGATGGTTTGTAAATTGTATTACCAAGCTTATCCTTTCGGTACAAATCAGGGTCTTTCCCTCGAATCGTTTGACCTTTTTCCCAGACCTCGTCTTTCTTTTGTTGATACGACATAAATTGTAGTTATTAAATGTTTACATTAGATTATGCTGAATAAAACCAGAAAATTTCCACGTCATGGAAAAAAAATTAAAAAAACTAGCATTAATAAATAGATGGAGGTTACAGAAAAGATATTAGCTGCAAACACTGAATTGCAAGATGCCGTTCAAGAAGTGTTTACTCCTGAGTTTAATTCGCGATTAATAAAGTATGCGATTTATCGAATAAATACAAAGTTTGATATCAAGTACGATTTAAGTCGCGGATTCAGGGGAATTATGGTAGAGGATATGATAAGTGAACTAATGTTATCTTTCGTTAGAGAAGACGGAGGAAGAAACTGGAATAAAACAATGTTTCCAGATTTTATTGAACAAGTCATTAGTTCTCTTGATAGTCAAATTTCTAACACTATTGATAAAGAATTAGAGAAAACGGCTCAATCCAATACAAACATTGAGGATTGTAACATCTCAGCAGAAGACAATGGGAATTATGAAGAATTACTTGAATTGTCTTTGAAATTTCTTGAGGAACAAGGCGCTTCAGATGAAGAATTGCTTTTATTTGAACCTTATGTAGTTCATGGAATGAAAAGGTCAGATATTGCAAAAGAAAATGGAATAACTGAACAAGAAGCGACAAATATTAAAAAGAGATTAGTAAGAAGAATGCCTGCATTAAGGGAAATGCTTAAAGATATCAAATGATGAAAAAAGAGTTATTAAATAAAATGGACGAATTCATACTTTCTTCTATTAAAGATAGTGACAGTTCTACTATTGATTCTTTTTTAGAAGAGTGTGGTTATGATTTGAATGATATTGATAAAATAGCAGATAAAAGCTATAAGAAAACATCGTTTTCAATCAAAGGGCAAATGAATTCACAGAAAGATGAGATACTTTTAGAAAAAGCTGTAAAGTATTTTCAAGAGGCAATTGATAAAAATATTGAAAAGCCAATTAGTTATCTACGTAACCTAGTTGCATCAAATAAGATTGCTTTTCAACATCGTAATTTAGATAAATTATCTCCTGATGAAATTAAAAATATAATCAAAGATCATAACCTTCTTGAAATTCTTGAAAACCTAGAAAAAGATGAAGAATCGTAGAGGAAGCTTAAGAGCAAAAAGATTATTACAAGAAATAGGATTTGATGAGATAACTGATCTATCAATGAAACTTTTTATTTCAGGATTAGGTGCGACTTTAGTTGAAGAGAAGCTTGATAATTCAGATGGAAAGATAGTACGAGGCAAATCTAAAACTTTAATTAGGGTTAATTCAGAAATCCCATATGAATCAAAAAAACGATTTACAATTGCACATGAAGCTGGTCATTTTTTGATGCATGATAAAATTGAAGTCCATAATGAGAATTCAAATACACTAAATTGGTTTAAAAGTACAGAGAACCAATTAAAAAAAGGATTACAAGAATGGGAAGCTAATGATTTTGCTTCTGAATTATTAATGCCAGAGCAATTATTTCATATTGAAGCTAAGGGTGAGCTATTTACACCTGATTTAGTCAAGTATTTGTCTGAAAGGTTTAAAACTAGTATTTCATCAGCATTAATTCGTTGCATGAATTTAGATATCCACCCTTTAATGGTAGTATTTATTCATAATGGAGTAGTACGGAATTGGGCTATATCTTCAAGTTGGAGATACAGAATTAAAGAATGTACAAAGATACCACCGCCAAGCGATTCTGTTGCTTCAGAATATATAAATGCAGATTACGATTTTATATACTCAGGAGCAGAAAAAGCTCAAGAAATAGCCAAATCAACATGGTGTGAGTTGAGTGAATATGATGAAGATTCTGATTTTTATGAATATTGTATTCCAACCAAACAGTATAAAACAATTATTAGTGTGATATGGGAAAAGTAAGAAATTTAAGATATCCTTAGGGGTAGGCGCCTTAAGCTGCGGTAGTTATGTTCCTTTAGTTCTTTTAGTATTAGTATTAATTGCAACTAGATTTTTAATGGATTTATCAAGATTAAAACAAAGAAAGGAGACAAATATGGAACATGAAAAAAATGTAAAAATGAACGGAAAATCAGGACTGACTTCGTTGGTCGAAACTTTTTGGACTATTGGAACATCTATCGCAGCAGCGGGTGTTCTGCAACCATACAGCCAAGCACACTGTCAGATCGCACAAGAACCACACAACCAAAACCTGCCAAAGAGCTTGTCTTGCCAACGCATGAGGTGATAGTTGCGATAAAGCACGAAACGCACAACAAAAGCTAAATTTCATAGGCGTTGATGATCCATTTGAGAGTTAGTTCAATTAATAAACACCAGCAAGCCACTACAATTGGTTTGCTTAAAAATATAAACAAATTAAGATATAAAGAATCATCAACAAGAGTGCAGATTAATTTAGTGTAAAGTCTAATCTTTAACTTTTGTAAAGGATGTGCCTTAACGAACATTGAAGGAAACCCATTTGATACGAGACAAAATATATAAAGACTTAGAATTTCCTGCTGATTTTTCAGTTGAGGATTGGAATGTTTTAATAAAACTCAGACTTGGAAAATATATTATAAGTGATAACGTTTTTGAAAAAAACAAGGAGGTTTTAAGAACGGAATTAATCAATTATATAGGACTTTCTGTGGAGTCTGAAAACTTTGACTTGTTTGAATGGACATATAGCTTATGTGCCGACTGTATCAAAATTGACAAAGATAAAACCATTAAAATAATAGCAGGTTCATTTCAAGAAATATCGAATACTGATATGAGATGGATGACTAATGTTTTAACACAACCTGACTATCAAAAATTTTCAGAAAGGGATAAAATCAGTTACTACTTCAAAGTTATCGATGAAACTCTTGAAGGTGTTTTTAAGCCAAGACTTAAATTATTAGACAAACTAATTAGGCTAAAATTAGACCAAAATATAATTGACAATTCAGATTTTGATTTCGGAAAGATAATAAGAGAATTTCCAAACGAATTTGAGAATGAAACTAGTTTATTTCTTAAAGATCCAATCTTCTCAATATCAACTAATCAATGGCGGAATATTGCTGCACATAAATCGTTCGTCATTAAGAAAGAAAGTGTTCAAGTCAAATATGGAAGAGCCAACATTCAATCTGTAACAGTATCGATTGAGGAATTCTATAAAATCGCATCTTGGACACAAGATATTTATAGAGCTATAAGGCTTGCACAGACATTTACAACCTTGAATTATATTGAGGAAATTTTGAATGAATTGGAGGGAACTGAAAATATGAATATACGATTTGAATCAACTTTGTTGCACATCATTCACAATATGCAAATTGTTGGCTTTGAATTCGTATCAACAGAGGAACTCACAGATACTTTTTGTTTAAATGTAAAAGGTAAATTGAATCACGATTTAAAATCATCACTAATTCACGCTTCTCAATGTTTAGATAAATTATCATGTGCAATTTATGATGACGAATTTACCAAGGATGATTTTGAAAATATTAGAATAAGCATATTGGATGATGAATCAAACAAATTAGCATCAGCAACAATACCAATTGATATTGCATTAAAGAAAGTAAAAAGTGAAATAAGCCAAGATGAGTATTTAGACAATATGAAATTTGATATATAAAAACTACACCTAACAATGGTTTATAAGTAATTGTCGTATGGTAGTAAATTCAAGGGTTGTAACCCGTATGAAGTTTTGTGAAACAGGATAGGAGAGTAATCTGCAGGCGGCAACTATTGATCTCACACCACATTAGGAGTTATTATTTTTTTGATGGGATAGATATAGCTCTACTTTCCCCTCTGTTTTCCCCTGAACGACAAAACCCCTTGATAATCAAGGGGTTTTGCATTTAAAA
>TARA_R110001583_G_scaffold68215_4_pt1 | contig 59560 bp, 45 predicted proteins | sample TARA_R110001583 | Tara Oceans TARA_R110001583 (sample SAMEA4398432) | marine metagenome | biome: Polar Biome; feature: [MES] marine water layer (ENVO:01000295) within the mesopelagic zone...; material: water (ENVO:00002006), including particulate matter (ENVO:01000060) such as...... | reverse complement strand
CCAGAGCATCACCTCGATCCTGAAGCAGGGGCTGGATCAGCTGCCCCTGCCACCGGCCGAGGAAGAGCCGGAACTGACCGATCTGCCAGTACACACTAACGTTCGTGGCCCCCGCTACTACCACTGATCCCGGAGAAACGTATGCTGACTCAAAACACTCTCGAAACCCTGCGCCAACTCAAGCTGACGGGCATGTGCGATGCCCTGGAACAACAACGTGCCCAACCGGAAGCCCATGACCTGGCGTACGAGGAGCGCCTGGCGTTACTGGTCGACCGGGAGGTGCTGCACCGGGAAAGCCGCCGGCTGGACCGCCTGCTCAAGGCAGCCCGGTTGCGGGTGTCGGCCTGCATTGAAGATATCGACTACCGCCACCCGCGAGGACTGGAGCGCTCCCGCATGGCGGGCCTGGCCAGCTGTGACTGGATCCGCCAGTCCCTGAACCTGTGCATCACCGGCCCAATCGGTTGCGGCAAGACCTGGCTGGCGTGCGCCCTGGGCAACCAGGCCTGCCGGCAGGGGCTCTCGGTGCGCTACCTGCGTGTGCCTCGGCTGTTCGAGCAGGTGCGCATCGCCCACGGGGATGGCAGCTACGCTCGCTTGATGAACCAGTTGCTGAAGACCGACCTGCTGATCCTGGATGACTGGGGCATGCAGAAGGTGACAGCGCAACAACGGCAAGACCTGATGGAGGTGATCGAAGACCGGCACGGGAGAGGCTCAACGCTCATCGCCAGCCAGTTACCAACCGAACACTGGCAGATTACATCGGCTCCGCCACGCTCGCCGACGCCATCCTGGACAGGCTCCTGCACGGCGCTCACCGACTCAATCTGAAGGGGAATCACTGCGAAAAGCGAAAGCACAAAACACGGAAACGGTTGACCCATCGTGACCGCTCAGAGTACAAAACGGACTCCAGCGTGATGGCCGTGTGCAAATCGGTCACGATCCCCGGAATGACCGGTCACGTTCGCCGGAATACGCAAACCTCATAGGTAAGAGGTGATCTCAATGACCACACCCCTCGCTTTCAAGGTCTGGTAGCCTTCTTCCGGATCATCATCCCTCATCAAACGCAGATCATCCTCCAGATAGACCGGGGCTAGTTTCTCCTTTGTCCGAGAACGAACCTTCGGTGGTGGTGCGGCCGGCTCTCTCTCTCCCAGGAGTTTTATGTGAGCCACCAGCTCAAATAAATCATCATTCGGGCGCTCAGTCAGAGCCTGCTCTGCAACAGTGGGAGCAATGTCCGCTCCTATTCCCATCTGGACCAATATTGTCACGAGGCTATCGCGCTTGGAGTCTTTAGCTGCGGTCGGTTTTTCTTGGTCAAATGACTGAAGATGAGCTGCAGACTGCAACGAGCTTTGAGCCCGGATAGACTCCCTTGGCACATCCAGATCATCGTATTGGAGAATCGTTGCCTCACGCCCGGTTCGCAACGCGGCAATCATTGGATGAATCATGGCAAGTTCTTCTTGATAGACCTTGGTTACAAGACTCCGATCAATCACTTCCCTGCTAGCAGCGATAGCCCGCGCCTGGCTAAGGTAAAAAAGGGCAACGGCAATGTGCGCGATTCCCTGAGTATACTCCCAGAACAGATCCATCATTTCTTGACTGATGGGAGTTGCGTGCTCAAACCATTGCAGTTTCCATAGCCGTTTGAAAAATCGCTCCCACTCTCCATCAGCGCCCTCATTCTCAGCCCGTGAAAATCGTCCCCAATCCAAACTACCGAATTGCGCCGCTCGCCTCGCCGACCGCATGGTTGGCTGGAAAAGCTCCAATGCCTTGGGCGTTCCAATGAAAAGCACCGGGACCTTGATGACGTTAGTCAGCGTCACGAAGAAGTTAAGCATCTTGGCAACCCCGCCTGACCGCGATTTTTCCAAATGCTGAATCTCGTCAATAACAAGGACACCCACTGAATGTAAGGCTGAAACGCGGGCGATATCTCCAAGCATGGACTCCGCTGAGGATCGGCTTTTTACGTAGAGCGCTTGGTAATCCGTACCCAGCGCATCATCGACGGCTCGAAAAAAGTTGGTGCACAGATTCTTTACCGAACCATCATGAGGGCACTCCACTTTCAGCCAGACCAATTGGGCATGCTGGTATTCTGGATGATAAATCGCTTGCGGGTAGGTTTTCAGGATTGCCTCTACCGCCGTGGATTTGCCGGTGCCGGAACACCCGATTATGGAACTCACGAGGGCTTCATTTCCGGCATTTCGAACGATCGCATTAAAATCGGTATGGGCAACGGCATCCAAGGTGCGGTGATAGTCCGGCTCAGCAATATTTCGGCTCAGGTAGCCGCGACGGATCATGCCGGAAATCATTTGCTCCAATTGGAGATGGGATTTTGTTGGGTACAGGAACTGATCCAGAATTCTCATCATGGCATGGCGACGAATATGGGCCGGCAATACCTTTTCAGCTTCGTCGACTTTTGGGAAACGAGCCAGCATCCTCGCTGTATCCTGCGGCGAACTAATGGGTGGCAGGGCATTAATTAGAGGCTGTCCTTCGTATTCCCGAATTTCTGCTTCCCGATATTCTGCCAGTGGCAGTTTAATCATCGTCGTCCTCCAGGAAGGCATCCATATCCGGGTAATCGAGACCGTCGTTTGATAAAGTCTTATTAGAGCGGAACTGTACTACATCCGCTGGACGGTCACGCTTCGATTGTTTTTTGGATTTAATTCCGCTGCGATTTCGCTCAATTTCTTTTTCTGTGGCGCGGTTCCGCCGTATGCCCCGAAGTCGCTCAGAGTCAGTAAGGGATGGTTTGCTGGCTTTCTGCCGCTTCTTCGCGTTAGAAACAATCTCTTCAACCGCGGATAGGGCATCCGGCTTCTGATAATCCTCCTCTTGTTTGGCAGTGGCTTTGGTACGATTCATCTCTTTCACTATTCCAGCGGCCTCCACGAAGCACATGCCTTTAAATCGCCGGCTTCGGTCCGAAAGCTCACATACCCAGTAGTTTTCGAATGTAGAGTCAGGTCTCAGGTAAACAGTGTCAGTCCGTCGCGGGTCAAAAGCGATTTCAACTCTTGAAGGGCGGTTCGGGCGGATGCGATCAAACCAGCCTTGCGCCAGCGCCTCCTGACAGGTGTACACAAGTCCTTTGAAGGTGATGCCAACCTGTGACACCGTTCCACTCTCATAGGGCAGGAGATTAATGCGGGCCAAGTCTTCGTCACAGGAGCGAAGCTGGCCGGTGCGGTTTTGAATTCCCCAGTTCCAGAGTTCCCGGGGCACTGCGGGCAAGTCAGTAGGCATATCAGGCGCAAAATCATAACCTTCAACAACATGCTGGGTGTTGTAGATGATGACCAGATTAATCAGCATTTGCGTGAAGTCAGAGAGGTTCAGTTCCGCATCCAGCTCGTAGCGCTTTCCGGCACGCTTTTTCCCATTTACAGGTTCAACTACCCCGCCAACATAGGGCCGAAACTTACTTTGAATGGTGTTGAAGAATCGCTCACAGATTGCTTTGTCATCACCGCGATAGGCACGTGAATTGCTCAATTGAATGTTGAATCTATTAACCAAGACATCCGCTTGTTTGTAAAGAAGCTCACCGCGGTCGGCCATGATGGACGCGGGAAGGCCGAAACTTGGCCAGTCTTCTTTACTGATAGCTATTCCATAACCCTGACAATACGTTGTTTTATCGCTGAAGGCGTTGCTGAGCGCCACCATCGCAGCAACCCAGGAGGGATTTTCGAGGCCCACATACATACCCACAACCATCCGGCTAAATACATCTTTGACAAAGTACAAAACCGGACGGCCAATGATGAGAGCAGGATCGTCCTCTGCCACCAAGTAGAGATCCGCTATGGTCGCGTCTATTTCATACCGGGCCCCCGGGCCGAAATTGAGATTGCCTGAGGTGCTGGTCAACGCCCGTTTATCTTTTTGATAGATGCGGCTTGGAGTCCGGGTCCTTACCACGTCAGACTTCCGGTAATTCGTTTCATAGAAGTACCGGAATTGCCTCATCGTGGGCATACTTTTCTCTGTTTCGGAGGGGTAGCGCGCTTTGAAAAGCCCGACAGCCTTGTCTTTTGCGGCAGTCAGAGGAACCTTCTCGCTGGTTAGATAAAAACCATCAAGTGCCATCTGAAACAGTTCCGCAACTTCCTCTGTTACTGGCACTCCCACCCCGGGAGTAACTGAACGTTTTGGACCAACCTTTTGCTCCACCTCACGTCTGGGACGCCCTTTGGCCCCGCATTTGTGATAATCCGGTGCCAGGGCATTCGGAGCCATTCCCCTTTGCCAGTATCGACGAAGCTGTCGGGTGATATATAACCTTGGCTTATTGGTGGATTTAAGGAGTTCCTTTATCAGCCGATTGCGTTCGTTTTTAACCAAAAGTGATTGATAGTGTTCCAACAATGGACTGATCGTGGCCCAGGCTTCATCACGCCTTTTGGCGCCAATGCTGTCATCCTCGACACTCGGTATTGGGTAGGGGTCCGAAATCGAGTCATACCCAACCGAACGGAATTCTTCTTCTGACATTGGGAAAGGCCAGGCTTTGTCACTGTCGACGTCGATCAACATCAAATCTGAGAGGTGCTCCAGGACCACACGATATCGCTTGCCTGTCGAGGGATCCTGGAATACACGATTAAGAAGCATTGTTCACCTCGGTGGCGAACTCTGGCTCTCTGAGGGCCAGGTCTCCAAATTTCCAGCTGTGAAATGCGTTGTTCAGAGGTGCCTTTATGAAACGGTGGGCCAAAGCGTATCGAAGGATACTCAGGTGAAATCCACGATCGACGTTATATTGGTCATCAAGCTTCGCACAAAGCCGTGTGATCTTGGTTCGCGGATGCGACTGAAGCCGATGGAAGAGGTCCTGCACATCTGAATAATCCACCTCTTGATGTGCCGCCATATCCGGGGATAGATAGGGCTGGATCCACAAAAGATTTTCCCGCATCCCATCTGTGACTTCCCTCTCTGTGAAAATCTTCCATTCCACATCACGAGTTTCCCAGTAGGTTTTTTCAATCTGGAGCTTCTCCATCACTCTCAGCTTCGATAGCTCCGACGACGATTTCACTGCAATCGCCAACCGACTGCCTGACGAAAAGTCGACTAATAGGTCCGTTGAAACCACCATTAAACCGCCATGCATCTGGGGATGCCGGATTCCCAGTCGAGCACAGATGTCGAGGGTGTCGTCTATTGGCAGGGGGTATTGTTCGCGGATATCAGTCGTTTGCTCGAACTGATCGAAAACCAGGAACGCCAGCAGTTCTATACCGGACAACAGATGATGAATCCGGCCCACCGAGGCACTGCGGATTCGAACGCTCTCACCTGAGCTGCTGAGCTCATGAACCTTGATGAAAGGTTCATAGTCTTTGCCTGATCCCAGACCACGAGTTTTCAACAGTTTCTCGTGTTTTGGATCAAGCGGTTTGTTGGCATCTGTCATGAAAAAAGCCCCCTGCTGTGTTGAGAATAGCAGGGGGCTTTTTTTGATCAAACTTTAATGTAAATTATCAAACATTAAAGTTATTTATCAAACTTTAATGTCCTCTGACAGCGAAATATCGCTCTGCAACTGGCGCTATTCAACCGTTACGCTTTTCGCCAGATTTCTGGGCTGGTCCACATCCGTGCCCTTGAGCACAGCAACATGGTAAGACAGCAGCTGCAACGGAACGGTATAGACAATGGGAGCTGTGATTTCGTGTACTTCCGGAAGCTGCAGCACGTGGATGTTTTCTTCCGGTTTTATATTCGCTGCGCGATCCGCAAATACGAACAGCTCACCGCCGCGGGCGCGGACTTCTTCCAGGTTCGATTTCAGTTTTTCGGCCATGCTGTTATTCGGCGCAACCGTGATCACGGGCATTTCGCTGTCAACCAACGCCAACGGGCCATGCTTCAGTTCGCCGGCCGGATAGGCTTCAGCGTGGATGTAAGAAATTTCTTTCAGCTTCAGCGCACCTTCCATCGCTACCGGGAACTGAGAGCCGCGGCCCAGGAACAGGGCATGGTTTTTGTCCCTAAACCGCTTGGACATCTCTGCGATCTCACCGTCCAGCGCCAGTACATCGTTGACCTGACCGGGCACCCGATGCAGAGCTTTAACTATTTCCGCTTCCCGCTCTTCGCTGAGGCCGTTTTTACGAGCCAGTGCCAAGGTGAAAATCAGCAGGGCCACCAGCTGGGTGGTGAACGCTTTCGTGGAGGCAACGCCGATTTCCGGCCCGGCCTGAGTCATGATAACCAGATCCGATTCACGAACCAGAGAGCTGCCCGGAACGTTGCAAATCGCCAGCGCGGCACGGAAACCCGCTTTCTTCGCCTGCCGCAGTGCAGCCAGAGTATCGGCCGTCTCACCGGACTGGGAAATGCACAGGAACAGCGTGTCTTTCTGGATCACGTGCTTGCGATAGCGGAACTCGGAAGCCACCTCTACTGAGCAAGGCACGCTTGCCAGATCCTCAATCCAGTAGCGGGCAACCATTCCGGCGTGGTAACTGGTGCCACAGGCAATGATCTGCACGTGGCGGATATCTTTTAACAGATCCCCAGCCGCAGTACCAAGAGCCTGCTCCAGTACCCGTGACTCAGTCACGCGGCCTTCCATGGTGGCCTTGATAACCCTTGGCTGCTCGTTGATTTCTTTGAGCATGAAGTGCCGGTACTCGCCTTTGTCTGCTGAGTCCGCACTGTGCTCAAACCGGCTGATGCTGCGTTCAACCGGCGTACCTTCACGATCATGAATCTCAATGCTGTCGCGCCGGATATCTGCAAGATCGCCCTCTTCCAGAAACATGAATCGGTCGGTCACGGGCAGCAGTGCCAGCTGATCTGAGGCGATAAAGTTCTCACCGATACCCACGCCCACGACCAGAGGGCTGCCTTCCCGGCAAACCACCATGTGGTCGGGCTCGTCGGCATGCACCACGGCGAGCGCATAGGCACCGCGCAGGCGGGTGATTGAGGACTTCACAGCATCGTAAAGCTTGCCAAGTTCGCGGTAGTTCTTTTCAATCAGATGCACAACCACTTCGGTATCGGTCTGGGAGGTAAACTCAAAGCCGTCGGCCCTCAGTTCTTCCCGCAGCTCCTGATAGTTCTCGATGATTCCGTTATGAACAATGGCCAGGCGATCGCCGGACATATGCGGGTGGGCGTTGAGCTGTGACGGCTCTCCGTGGGTTGCCCAGCGGGTATGGGCAATGCCCAGATAGCCTGAAAGCGGATTGGTTTCGATAGCAGCAGCCAGCGACGCTACCTTGCCGACTTCCCGAGCGCGCTGAACAACGCTTTTACCGTCAAGAACTGCCATACCGGCAGAATCGTATCCCCGGTATTCGAGGCGGCGCAGGCCTTCAAGAAGAATGCCCTGAACGTCCCGTTCCGAAACCGCACCTACAATGCCACACATGCTGCTTTCACCTGTTCATATAAGGGTTTAATCAGATTTTTTTGGCCGTTCCCAGCCCTCGATATTGCGTTGGCGTGCACGGGCCACCGCTAATTCATTATCTTCGACGTTCCGGGTAATGGTGGATCCCGCCCCAACGGTCACTCCGGCACCGATGCGGACCGGCGCTACCAGCGAGGTATTGGAACCCACAAAAACCCCATCGCCAATCACCGTCCGGAATTTATTTACCCCATCATAGTTACAGGTAATGGTTCCTGCACCTACATTCACGTTACGGCCAAGAGAGGTGTCACCCACATAGCTCAGATGATTGATCTTGCTGCCTTCTCCCACCACGGCTTTTTTGGTTTCGACGAAGTTGCCTATCTTGGTATTCGCGGCCAGTTCCGTGCCTGGGCGTATCCGGGCAAAAGGGCCGATTTGGGCATTGGCGCCAATTACGGCGCCCTCGATTACGCTGTGGGCGTTGATCTGCGCGCCATCTGCTATCACTGCATCCCGAATAACGCAGCCCGGGCCAACAGACACATTGTTGCCAAGACTTACCTTGCCTTCGAAGACCACATTCACATCAATCAGAATGTCATTGCCGATGGTCAGCTCGCCGCGTACATCGATACGGGCCGGATCCGCCAGGGTGGCACCCTCTGTCATCAGGCGTTCGGCTTCGCGTTTCTGGAACCACCGTTCAAGTTCCGCCAGTTGCAGGCGGTTGTTGACACCCTGAACCTCAAATGGGTCTTCCGGCTGGGATACCGAGATCCCCAGATTATGTTCGACCGCCATGGCAATAATATCTGTGAGGTAGTATTCGCCCTGGGCATTGGCGTTGGAAAGCGCCGGCAGCCAAGCCTTCAGGTGCTTCGCCGCTACGGCAAGAATGCCCGTGTTCACTTCGCAGATCGCCAGTTGCTCTGCACTGGCGTCTTTTTGTTCGACAATGGACGTTACCTTGCCATCGGAATTGCGCACAATCCGACCGTAGCCCTGCGGGTTATCAAGGGTGACGGTCAACAGACCGAGGGCATTGACATCCAGTGCCTCCACCATGGCGTTCAGGGTATCTGTGCGAGTCAAAGGCACATCACCGTATAGAACCAGAACGCGGGCGTCATCGGGAAGGTGAGGCAGCGCCTGAGCGACGGCATGGCCGGTGCCCAGTTGCTGCTCCTGCACCACCCAGTTCACCAGACTCTCGGTGATTGTCTCACGAACCTTGTCGCCGCCGTGGCCGATAACCGTATGAATTTTTTCAGCACCCAGCTGCCTGGCGGTTCCGATAACATGATGTAGCATCGGTCGGCCAGCCACACAATGCAGAACTTTCGGCAGGGCGGATTTCATTCTTGACCCTTGACCGGCGGCCAAAATCACAACGTGTAACGGGCTCATGGCTACGTCAGGCTCCCGGATAATTAGCAGTAAAAAGGATTCGATAAAAAAAGCCGCAGCCTTTGCAGCCGGAAGAACAGACGCTTGGCGTCAGTCTTCCCACTGTTCAGGATGCGGCTTCGGTGTTCGGCAAGCCCGAAACAACAATGCCTAGCGCATTTTGTTACGCAACTGCTGAATCGTACGAAGCTGAGCAACAGCCTCAGCCAACTCTGCGGCGGCGCGGACATACTCGAATTCACCGGTCTTGTTGGCAAGTGCTTTCTCGGCTTCTTTCTGAGCCTCGATTGCAGCGGCTTCGTCCACATCCTTTGCACGTACCGCCGTATCGGCCAACAAAGTCACCAGATTGGGCTGAACTTCCAGATAGCCACCGGACACGTAAAGAATTTCTTCCTCACCACCCTGCTTGATGATCCGAATAGGCCCAGGCTTAAGCTCGGTCAGCAGCGGCGCGTGACCCGGTGCAATACCCAGGTCACCTTCAGAGCCGGCTGCGATCAGCATTTCCACCAATCCGGAATAGATCTTCGTTTCGGCACTTACCACATCACAATGCACGGTCATACCCATGTCAGTTGCCTCTTTGATCGATCCGGAAACAAACGCAATGGCTTAGAATCAACTCTTTGCCTTGCTCTTCATTCCCTTCGCTTTCTCAACCGCTTCCTCAATGCCACCGACCATATAGAATGCCTGCTCAGGCATATCATCGTAGTCGCCGTTAAGGATGCCCTTGAAGCTGCTGATGGTTTCCTTCAGGGAAACGTACTTACCGGGTGAGCCGGTGAATACTTCAGCAACATGGAACGGCTGGGACAGAAAACGCTCAATCTTACGGGCACGGGCTACCGTCAGTTTATCTTCTTCTGACAGTTCGTCCATACCCAGGATGGCGATGATATCTTTCAGTTCCTTGTAACGTTGCAGATTGGTCTGCACGCCACGGGCTACTTCGTAATGCTCATCACCGATGACCAGCGGATCCAGCTGACGCGAGGTGGAATCCAGCGGATCGATCGCCGGATAGATACCCTTGGAAGCGATATCACGGCTCAGTACCACGGTTGCATCCAGGTGCGAGAAGGTGGTGGCGGGTGACGGGTCAGTCAAGTCATCCGCCGGCACGTATACCGCCTGGATAGACGTGATGGAGCCAGTCTTGGTGGAGGTAATACGCTCCTGCAGCTCACCCATCTCCTGGGCCAGCGTCGGTTGATAACCTACCGCTGAAGGCATACGGCCCAGCAGTGCAGATACCTCAGTACCCGCGAGGGTGTAACGGTAAATGTTGTCAACGAACAACAGTACGTCACGACCTTCGTCACGGAACTTCTCAGCCATGGTGAGGCCGGTCAGGGCGACACGTAGACGGTTTCCAGGGGGCTCGTTCATCTGGCCATAGACCATCGCTACTTTATCAAGAACGTTGGAGTCCTTCATTTCGTAGTAGAAGTCGTTGCCTTCACGAGTCCGCTCACCAACACCTGCGAATACGGAGAGACCGGAGTGCTCTTTCGCGATGTTGTTGATCAGCTCCATCATGTTAACGGTCTTGCCTACGCCGGCGCCGCCGAACAGGCCAACTTTACCACCCTTGGCGAACGGGCAGATCAGGTCGATAACCTTGATGCCGGTTTCCAGCAAGTCTGCAGACGCTGCCTGGTCGGCATAGCCCGGAGCTTTGCGGTGGATACCCCAACGCTCTTCTTCACCGATCGGGCCCTGTTCGTCGATGGGACGACCCAGAACGTCCATGATACGGCCAAGGGTCTTGGTACCAACCGGTACCGAGATTGCCTTGCCTGTGTTTTCTGCTTTCAGGCCTCGCTTAAGGCCGTCGGTGCTGCCCATGGCGATGGTACGAACGATTCCGTCACCCAGCTGCTGCTGGACTTCCAGAGTTGTTTCGCCACCTTCAAGCAGCAGTGCGTCATATACCTTGGGTACGGAGTCACGTGGAAATTCCACGTCGATAACCGCGCCAATGATCTGAACGATTTGTCCGCTACTCATGCTCGGTTCCTCGTTATCTTAAGTAGTCAATAAAACCAGTTGGATTGTGGGCCGGATCAGACCGAAGCCGCCCCGCTCACAATCTCCGAAATCTCTTGGGTGATAGCTGCCTGACGCGCCTTGTTGTAAGCCAACTGAAGCTCACCGATAATGTCACCGGCATTGTCGGTTGCGCTCTTCATGGCGATCATCCGGGCTGCTTGTTCACATGCCAGATTCTCTACCACACCCTGATATACCTGGGACTCAATAAAACGTGGCAGAAGACCATCGAGGATCTGCCTGGCATCGGGCTCGTAGAGATATTCCCACTGGTTCTTGATCTCTTCTTCGTCTTCGCTCTCAGGCAGAGGCAGGAGCTGCTCTACCGTCGGGCGTTGGGTCATGGTGTTGACGAACTCGTTGCTGACCACATATAGGCGGTCAATATTGCCTTCCGAGAACGCATCCAGCATAACCTTTACGTTGCCGATGAGTTTTTCAGAGCTCGGGCTATCACCCAGATGGGTCAGCGCCGCAACGACGTTACCGCCGTAGCTCCCGAAAAAGGAGGCCCCTTTCTGCCCGATGGCGCACAGATCGGTTTCCACCCCTTTGTCTTTCCACGCTTTCATTTCACGGACAAGCGCCTTGAACAGGTTGATATTCAGACCACCGCAAAGGCCACGATCAGTTGACACCACAATATAGCCCACACGTTTGACATCACGCTGAACCATGAACGGGTGTTTGTACTGAGCATTCGCTTTGGCAATGTGCCCGATTACCTGCCGCATCTTCTCGGCATACGGGCGGGTAGCCTGCATGCGTTCCTGAGCTTTACGCATCTTGCTCGCCGCTACCATTTCCATGGCACTGGTGATCTTCTGCGTGCTCTTGATGCTTGAAATCTGGTTACGTATTTCTTTGCCGACGGCCATAACTCACTGCCTTCTCAAGTTAGACACTCGTTGCTTCGAAAGCGGCCCGCGGCTCTTGCTGCGGACCCGTTTCTTACCAGCTCTGAGTGGTCTTGAATTTCTCAAGTGCAGCTTTAAGGCCGGCAGCGATTTCGTCGTTGTAATCGCCTTTCTCGTTGATCTTGGCGAGCAGGTCTTTCTGTTCGGAGCGCATCCAGTCGAGCAACTGCGCTTCGAACGTCACAACCTTGTCGACATCAACATCGTCCAGGAAGCCTTCGTTGGCTGCAAACAGAACCGTACCCATTTCAGCCACAGACATCGGGCTGTACTGGTTCTGCTTCATGAGTTCCGTAACACGCTGACCGTGCTCAAGCTGCTGACGGGTTGCTTCGTCAAGATCTGAAGCGAACTGTGCGAAAGCGGCAAGCTCACGATACTGGGCCAGTGCCAGACGGATGTTACCGCCGAGCTTTTTCATGATCTTGGTCTGGGCAGCGCCACCAACCCGGGATACGGATACACCGGCGTTCATGGCCGGGCGGATGCCGGAGTTGAACAGGTTGGTTTCCAGGAAGATCTGGCCGTCGGTGATTGAGATTACGTTGGTCGGTACGAATGCGGATACGTCACCGGCCTGGGTCTCAATGATCGGCAGAGCGGTCAGGGAACCGGTTTTGCCTTTCACTTCACCGTTGGTGAATTTCTCAACGTAGTCTGCGTTAACACGGGAAGCGCGCTCCAGCAGACGTGAGTGCAGATAGAACACGTCACCCGGGTAAGCTTCACGGCCCGGCGGACGACGCAGCAGCAGGGAGATCTGGCGATAAGCCACAGCCTGCTTGGATAGATCATCATAGATGATCAGGGCGTCTTCACCACGGTCACGGAAATATTCACCCATGGAGGTACCAGAGTACGGAGCCAGAAACTGCATCGCTGCCGGATCGGCGGCGCCAGCAGCAACTACGATGGTGTGATCCATCGCGCCGTGCTCTTCCAGCTTGCGCACAACCGCCGCAATGGAAGACTGCTTCTGTCCAACGGCCACGTAGATACACTTGATGCCGCTATTTTTCTGGTTGATGATGGCGTCAATGGCGACGGCTGTCTTACCAATCTGACGGTCACCGATGATCAGCTCGCGCTGGCCACGACCGATAGGCACCATGGTATCGATGGCTTTCAGGCCGGTCTGTACCGGCTCATCAACAGACTGACGCTCGATAACGCCCGGTGCAACCTTCTCAACCGGAGCGGTAAGATCAGTGCCCAGATCGCCTTTGCCATCGATCACATTACCCAGACCGTCAACTACGCGACCCAGCAGCTCCGGGCCAACCGGAACTTCCAGAATACGCCCGGTACAACGAACTTTCTGGCCTTCTGCCAGTTCTTCGTAGTCGCCCAGCACAACCGCACCTACGGAGTCACGCTCCAGGTTCAGAGCCATGCCGAAAACGCCGTTGGCAAATTCAATCATCTCACCGGACATAACGTCGGCAAGACCGTGGATCAGTACGATCCCGTCGGAAACAGACAGGATTGTACCTTCGTTTTTTGCTTCAGAAGAGATATCGAGTTTTTCGATTCTCTTCTTGATGATGTCACTGATCTCGGATGGATTCAGTTGCTGCATGCCAATATCCTCAAACCTTGTGCTGAAATCAGGAGCCCAGAGCGTCGGCCAGCTTGTTCAGCTTTCCGCGTACCGATGCGTCAATCACCATATCGCCGGTGCGAATAATCACGCCGCCAATCAGTGACTTGTCTAAAGACGCTGCGAGTGACACTTGCCGCTCGAGTTTCTTCGAGAGTGCCTGGGCGAGCTTCTGTTGCTGTTCGTCCGTCAGCTCAAAGGCTGCGGTCACTTCGATATCAACAGTGCGCTCCAGATCAGCCCGGTACGTGTCGAAGAGCGCTGCAATCTCGGCAAGAAGAGCGAGTCGGCGGTTTTCAGCCAGCACAGTAAAGAAGTTGTGTACCTGTTCTGAGTCGCCTGCTTCAGCGACGTCCAGAATCATGTCTGCCTTCTTCTGCTCTTCCAGCCCCGGATTCGCTAGAAGCTGTCGAATGTCTTTGTTCGCAGTGATCTGTCCGGCAATCGTCAGTACCCGGGACCACTCAGCAAGCTGGTCGTGCTCCCGGGCAGCGGAAAATGCTGCCTTTGCGTAAGGACGGGCCAGCGTTCTCAGTTCTGCCATGATGAACCTCGTCGTTTAAAGTTCTGCCGCCAGTTTTTCCAACATTTCGTTGTGCTTGGAGGCATCGACAGAGGTTTCCAGAATCTTCTCGGCACCCGCAACGGCGATGACGGCAATTTCTGCACGTAGCGCATCACGAGCCTGATTCCGTTCCTGTTCGATTTCGGCCTTGGCCTGCTCAATCAGCTTCTCACCTTCTTTGCGGGCGTCATCCTTGGATGCTTCCACAATCTGGGCAGCGCGCTTGTTAGCCTGCTCGATAAGGCCGGCGGCCTGCTGCTTGGCTTCACGCAGTGCCTGAGCTGACTTGTCCTGCGCCAGTTCAAGATCACGTGCTGCACGATCTGAAGCAGCCAGTCCGTCAGCGATCTTCTTTTGTCGTTCCTGCAAAGCGGCAATGACCGGAGGCCAGACCAGCTTCATACAGAAAACAACAAAGATAAAGAACGCGATGGCTTGACCAAGAATCGTCAAATTAATGTTCACGTCTTCACCTCTCGCCTGTTATGTAAGAAAACACCGTTCCGGAACATTCCGGTGGCGATTCGATTAACCGGCGAGCTGGCCGACAAACGGGTTGGCGAAGGTGAAGAACAGTGCAATACCAACACCGATCATGGTCACGGCATCCAGCAGACCTGCAACGATGAACATTTTAACCTGCAGCATTGGGGTCATTTCCGGCTGGCGCGCAGCACCTTCCAGGAATTTGCCACCCAGAATACCAAAGCCAATAGCAGTACCCAGTGCGCCCAGGCCGATCAGCAATGCAACAGCAATCGCGGTCATTCCAACTACAGTTTCCATGATAACTCCCAGTCTTCAGTTTGGTTTTCAGTTTAAGGGTTAAGGGTTCAGAACTACGTTTTCAACACTAAATCAGTGACTGTCTTCGTGCGCCATACTCAGGTACACGATGGTCAGCATCATAAAGATGAAGGCCTGCAACGTGATGATCAGTATGTGGAAGATCGCCCAGGGTACAGACAGCGCCCATTGTGCCCAGAAGGGCAGCAGAGCAATCAGGATGAAGATCAGCTCGCCTGCATAGAGGTTACCGAACAGACGCAACGCCAGTGACACGGGCTTGGCCACCAGACTGACACCTTCCAGCAGCAGGTTGACCGGAATCAGAACAAGCTTCAGGAAGAAGTTGTCAGATGAGAACGGGTGTAGAGTAAGCTCACCAACAAAGCCGCCTACGCCTTTGATCTTGATGCTGTAATAGATAATCAGCGCGAACACTGACAACGCCATACCCAGACTCACGTTGATGTCCGTGGTCGGAACGATCTTCATGAACGGGAAACCTGCCAGCGTAAACAGATGCGGAATGAAATCAACTGGTATCAGATCCATCAGGTTCATCAGGAAAACCCAACAGAATATAGTCAGTGCAAGCGGAGCAATAACAGCGTTCTTGCCGTGGAAGGTTTCCTTTACGCTGTTATCAACAAACGTAACCATCACTTCGACAAAGTTCTGAAGCCCACCCGGCACGCCAGAGGTCGCGCGCTTGGCGGCGATGCGAAACAGAAACAGAAACAGGGCTCCCAGGCCAATGGCCCAGGCCATGGAATCCACGTGAATCGCCCAAAAGCCCATATCGGAAGCTTCTTTGGCGGTTTGTGCGATGGTCCAGGATGTTTCAGAAAGCACAGTACCGTCAAAACGTTCATAACCTTCCGGCAACTGCCCATAGGTCAGGTTCTGGAGGTGATGCTGGATATACTCGGATGCGGTTGTGCCTGCCATATCGTTCTCTCAGGTCCTGTTAGCGTCGCTGCGAGCTGTTTACCAAAAGCGGCGTTAACCAGTTGGTGACCAGCATGATCGCAAATGTTAAAAAAAGTGCCGCTACGTCAAGCGGCTGAATCCATTTAAACACCACCGTAAACAAGATGGCACTCAGAATGAGCTTGCCGGCCTCACCCTGATAAAAAGAGCTTATGATCTTTTTGGCAGACCGCGCGCCGGTGTAGCGGAATGCCTTAAGCGCAAAGTAACCGTGGGGCAGCAGAAAAATGAGACCACCCAGAAGCGCTGAATAACCGGAAATCTGACCACGAAACAGAAACGCCAGACTGACCAGAACAAGTACCACACTTTCTATCGCAAACCATCGTGCGATAGGCGGGCGCTGAATACCACCCGGAGCTGCTTTAGCCATGTTTGTCCTGGAGTTCGATGCTTTAAACCGATGCCGTCTGAAAAGTGGATAGGCACACCGATATGAGCGCCGCAGATTATATGTGTTCAATGTGCATGAATCAACCAAACCGCACCAACTGCAAACCGTGAAAAACCGCAGAAACACCGGGGTTGATTCTCATCCGACACAAATAGGCGCTCGTTCAGTTTTTAACCACTACATGTTGTGTATGGCGGCGGCAACAAAGTTTCATAACGGGTTCGGACGTAATGGAAAAATCCGGCGTCTTACCGGATATGACCCAGAATACCGTCCAATTCGTCCAGTGAACTGTACTCAATGACCAACTTGCCTTTGCCACGTTGCCCGTGAGCAATGGACACTTTTGCCCCCAGACGCTCGGCGAGATCATCCTGCAGAGCACGAATGTTGGGATCGATGGTATCTGATTTAGCCGGTTTCCCGGTTTCCGTTTCCTGCTGAACCCGACGCACAAGCGCTTCAGTCTGCCTTACTGACAGCGACTTGGCGACCACCTGTTTTGCGACCTGCATCTGTTGTTCCGGCGAGAGTGTCAGCATGGCCCGACCATGGCCCATTTCCAGATCGCCATGCTCCAGCATCAGCCGTACATCTTCGGTTAGACCAATCAGGCGCAGAAGGTTAGTGATGGTGGTGCGGGATTTACCCACAGCCTCGGCCACTTGGGCCTGGGTGAGGCCAAATTCTTCCTGCAGACGCTGAAGGGCGAAGGCTTCCTCAATAGGGTTGAGGTTTTCACGCTGGATGTTTTCGATAAGCGCCATGGCGATGGCCGCTTCGTCAGGAACATCCCGGATAATGGCGGGTATGCTGTCCAGTTCCGCCATCTGGGTGGCGCGCCAACGACGCTCGCCGGCGATCAGCTCGTACCGACCCTCGGCAATGGGGCGAACCACAACCGGCTGCATCACGCCTTGCTGACGAATAGAGTCCGCCAGCTCCTGCAGAGCAGTGGGATCCATGTCACGACGCGGCTGAAAGCGGCCGCGCTGGATCAGATCGATGGGAACCTGTCGCAACTCACCGTCGTGGCCTTTCAGTTCCTGATCCAGGTTAACCCTGGATCCGGCCAGCAAGGCTCCCAGCCCGCGCTCGCCCAATCCTCGTTTCTTCGCCGCCATGGTATCAGTCATTCTTCCCGTTGATAGTCGTTGTGCATCTTTTAAGAGAGACGAGCCGCCATGTTACACCGCAACCTCAGCGAATGTCTTTTCTGCCCTGTGGCGGCGCACCATTTCTCCAGCCAGCGCCAGGTAAGCAATAGCACCTTTGGATGCCTTATCGTATTTCAATGCCGGCAGCCCGTAACTGGGCGCTTCGGCCAGGCGCACGTTGCGGGGAATGACAGCGCGATAGACCTTGTCCCCGAAATACTCGGTGAGCTGGCCAGAAACATCCAGTGTGAGACTGTTCCGGGGGTCATACATGGTTCTGAGAATACCTTCGATCTTCAGTTCCGGATTGACCGTTTCCTTGATCTGCTCAACGGTATTCATCAGTGCGGCAAGGCCTTCCAGTGCGTAGTACTCACACTGCATGGGGATAAGCACCGAGTCAGCTGCAGAAAGTGCATTGACGGTTAACAGGCTGAGTGAAGGCGGACAGTCGATCAGAATGTAGTCGTAATTTTCGCGGACGCTGTTGATGGCAAGTCTCAGCCGGTGCTCCCGGCCGATTTCGTTCATCAGCGCCACTTCTGCAGCCGTAAGGTCGCCGTTCGAGGGCATGATATCGAAGCCGGAAGCTTCCGCATGGATAATCACCTCAGCTGCAGTCGCTCGTTTGGTGAGCAGGTCGTATCCTGAGAGCACCAGCCCGCTTTTATCCACACCGCTGCCCATGGTGGCGTTGCCCTGGGGATCCATATCCACCAGCAGAACCCGGCGCTTGGTGGCGGCCAGTGAGGCGGCAAGGTTGACGCAAGTGGTGGTTTTGCCAACACCACCCTTCTGATTGGTCACTGCAATCACGCGCGCCATGTCTCGCCTCCTTATTCTTAAATACAGTTACTGAATACAGCTGCGGGTTACCGGGACTGTTCTCTACCGGGGCTGCTCTGCCCTGGTCACGACAAGCAGGTGTCTCTCACCGCCGGCGCCGGGGACTTCGAGGGAATGGCTGGATGATACCTGCCAGCCGACAGGAAGGGCAGCTACCTCATCATCCGGATACTGGCCTTTCATGGCAAGGAAACTGCCTTCATTTGCCAGCAGATCACCACACCAACCCACCAAAGTATCCAGCGCAGTAAACGCACGGCTGCTGATCTGGCTGAACGGTTTTTCCAGCTTGCAGTCTTCGGCACGACCATGGATCACTTCCACGTTTTTCAGGCCAAGCTCAAGCACACACTGATTCAAAAAACGGGTTTTTTTACCGTTGCTATCCAAAAGGGTGAAACGCTTTTCTGGCAGCACAATAGCCAGAGGGATACCCGGCAAGCCGCCGCCGGCGCCAACATCGAGCAGATGCTCCGTGGTTACCCAAGGCAGAATGCTAAGGCTGTCGAGCAGCTGCCGGGAGACCATTTCTCTCTCGTCGCGCACAGCCGTGAGGTTGTAGGCCTTGTTCCACTTATTGAGCAGGGACAAAAATGCCAGCAGCTCTTGTTGCCGGGTTTCGCTCAGGGAAAGCTGCATCTCGGCCAGCCCTTCCGGGAGCTGGCGTTGCCAGAGTGTCGGGGCCATAACGTTGCTCAGGCGCTCTGTTTGCGCAGAAGCTCGCGCTTTTTCAGGTTCACCAGAATCTGCGAGATCGCAGCCGGCGTAACGCCCTGAATCCGCGAAGCCTGGGCCACCGTTTCGGGGCGAACCTCTTTCAGCTTCTGTTTTATCTCGTTGGACAGGCCGCCGATTACATCGTAATCCAGATCTATGGGCAGCGCGGTGTTCTCATTCCGGCGCAGGCGCTCAATTTCTTCGGCCTGGCGTGAAATGTAACCTTCGTACTTGATCTCGATTTCGACCTGCTCTGCCACAACAGGGTCATCCGCCTGGGCGGCACCGATCTCGGCAATATGGCTGTACACAACCTCCGGGCGACGAAGCAGCTCCGCCAAGGTGTGATCCCGGGTCATCGGCTGCTTGAGAAAGCCATTGGCGCGATCGCCTGCATCGGTTGCAGGATGAATACGGGTGGACTCCAGGCGTTTGCGCTCAGTCGCTATGGCCTCAAACTTGGCACTAAATTTCTGCCAGCGCTCATCATCCACCAGGCCGAGTTTGCGGCCGGTTTCGGTCAATCGCAGATCAGCATTGTCTTCGCGCAAAATCAGGCGGTACTCGGCCCGGCTGGTAAACATGCGGTAAGGCTCGCTGGTACCCATAGTGATCAGATCGTCGACCAGCACACCAAGATAAGCCTCATCCCGGCGCGGATACCACTCGCTCTTCTCCTGCGCGCGCAATGCGGCGTTGATACCCGCCAGCAACCCCTGGGCACCGGCTTCTTCATAACCGGTGGTTCCGTTGATCTGGCCAGCAAAGTAGAGACCCTGAATGAACTTGGTTTCCAGGGTGTGGCGCAGGTCCTGCGGGTTCAGGTAGTCGTATTCGATGGCGTAGCCCGGCCGTGTGATATGGGCGTTTTCAAAACCCGGAATCGTGCGAACCGCGGCAAGCTGAATATCAAACGGCAAACTGGTAGAAATACCGTTCGGGTAGAGCTCATGGGTGGTCAGGCCTTCAGGTTCCACAAAAATCTGGTGCGAGTCCTTGTCGGCAAAACGATTGACCTTGTCTTCAATGGACGGGCAATAGCGCGGTCCTATGCCTTCAATGTTTCCGGCAAACATGGGCGAGCGATCGAAGCCACTGCGGATAATATCGTGGGTCTGCTCAGTAGTGCGGGTTACGTAGCAGCAGACCTGCTCAGGATGCTGATCACGGCTGCCGATAAAAGACATGACCGGCGTCGGGTCATCGCCCCACTGCTCCTGCATCACGGAAAAATCGACACTGCGGGCATCAATGCGCGGCGGTGTGCCGGTTTTCAGCCGGCCCACGTTAAATGGCAGCTCCCGTAAACGCTGAGCCAGTGCGTTGGCAGGTGCGTCGCCGGCACGGCCACCGGCGTGGTGCTGCATACCGATATGGATAACGCCGCCAAGGAAAGTACCTGTTGTCAGTACCACGGTTTTGGCATTGAACCGGATACCGGTCTGGGAAACAACGCCGGTAACCTGATCGTTTTCCACAATCAGATCGTCTGCCGCTTGCTGGAACAGCGTCAGGTTGGGCTGGTTTTCCAGAGTGTGGCGAATCGCCGCCTTGTACAGAACCCGGTCAGCCTGGGCACGGGTAGCGCGTACCGCCGGGCCTTTGCGACTGTTGAGTACCCGGAACTGGATGCCGGCCAGGTCAGTCGCCTGCGCCATGGCGCCGCCGAGAGCGTCAATTTCCTTCACCAGATGGCTTTTGCCAATGCCCCCGATGGCCGGGTTACAGGACATCTGGCCGAGGGTTTCGATGTTGTGAGTCAGCAGCAGGGTTTGCGAGCCCATTCGCGCAGCCGCAAGCGCGGCTTCAGTACCGGCATGGCCGCCACCAATGACAATGACATCGAAACGCGTTGGAAAATCCACAGTTCACCTCGGAATTCGGGGGATAAAAACAGGGCGGGGAGTATAACGTTTCACCCATGAAAATGCAGTCTGGATGTGCAAATTTTAACCAGAATCGTCTCCGGGTAAAAATTTCCAGGCAGAGTACGCAGGGAAAACTGCTACTCCGCGCCAGTTTCCACGCTGCGAAAAACCGAAATTATCGGATTTTCATGGGCTTGGGCTGCTCTCTTCACAAAAGTTTTCAAGAAAGTTATCCACATCAACCGACACTTATCAGACACCCCGAGACAGATATTAAGTTATTGTTTTTATTATATTTAAAAAAAGATACTCAAAGCTTATCCGCAGCTTATCCAACTATTTATCCACAGATTCTTGTTGTGTTCTTCGTCCAAGACGCCACACGGCTATCAACACAAGCCCATTGGCCAGAGACAGCAGCAGGAAAAACCCCGGAATGCCCACATCAAGAACTCCAAGTACAAGAATTCCCGCAAGTGCACTCACCACCATGAACAGCGCGTTGATCACGTTCAGTGCAGCAATGATTCGCGCCCGTTTGTTTTGTGGGGTTTCATACTGGATAAACGCGTAAAGGGGCACGATAAACAGCCCCCCGCATACCCCGATGCCGACCAGATCAAGCAGCACCCGGATGTAAACCGGATCTGTCACCAGCGTCCACCAGGTAGAGGGTTCCGGGCTTGCCGGTACCGCAAAGAACAGATCCACACCCAGAAGGGTCAGGCCAAGCGCACCCCATGGCACAGGCGCCAGAGTGATGCGATGCCGGGTGAGGCGCTCACACATCATCGAGCCGATGGAGATGCCCACAATAAACATGGACAGCAGCAGGGTAACCACGGTTTCGTCGCCCTGAAGATTGCCGTGGGCAAAGCTGGGAAACTGGGTGAGATAAGCGGCGCCAAGAAACCAGAACCAGGATATCGCCAGAATCGCCCATAGCACCGGCTTACGCTCGGCCGCTATGCCCATAAGGCGCCAGGTTTCCAGAACCGGCCGAAAGCGCACCGCCTGTCCCGCAATGTCGGTGCCGGTTTCCGGTACCTGTCGCGCGGCCAGATACCCCAGAACCGACATCACCAGCACGCTTACCGCCGTGAGTTTTGCCGCCGCCTCAAGGCCCATCAGCAAACCAGCCGCAATGGTGCCGAGCAAAATAGCCACAAAAGTGCCCATGCTTACAAGGCCATTGCCCCCTACCAGCTCATCATCGCCAAGGACCTGCGGCAGAATGGCGTATTTCACCGGGCCGAAGAAGGTGGACTGGGTGCCCATCAGGAACAGCAGAACCAACAGCCCTTCATACCAGCCAGACCAGAGCGCCAATGCGGCGATGGCCATAATGCCTATTTCAGCCAGCTTTACCTTGCGGATAATGGCAGCTTTCTCATAGCGATCGGCCATTTGCCCTGCAATACCGGAGAACAGGAAAAACGGCAGGATAAACAGGAAGGCAGCCAGATTTATCACCGTGTTCACTGAAAGCCCGAACAGGCCGGTGGTCTGATAGGCAATCAGCAGTAGCAGAGCATTCTTATAGAGGTTGTCATTGAACGCGCCGGAAAACTGGGTTAGATAAAACGGCAAAAAACGCCGCTGCCCCAGTAAACGGAACTGACTGTGTATGGCCATGAAAACATCCGGGTTGCTGGGTTACGCCAGACCTTTCAATAGTCTGACGAGCTGGCCTGGGGCAGAGATGCCTGGCGTTCCAGCTCATGTTCAATCGCACTAGCCGATTTGGCAAAGCCGGCCAGCAGATTATAAAGCACCGGAATGATAAACAACGTAAGCGTAGTCGCAAAAATCAGTCCGCCCAGAATCACCATACCAATAGCCGCCCTGCTCTCGGCACCCGCACCGGTGGCAATAACCAGTGGCACCGCGCCGAAGACCGTGGAAATCGTCGTCATCAGCACGGGCCGGAAACGCAAGGTCGCGCCCTCCAGTATAGCGTCTTTCACCTCGTAGCCTTTATCACGGAGCTGGTTGGCGAACTCGACAATCAATATGCCGTTTTTCGACATCAGCCCCAGCAACATAATGATTCCGATCTGGCTGTATATGTTCAGGCTGATACCGCTCCACCAGAGCGCCAGCAATGCGCCAGTTACGGCCAGCGGTACCGGCAGCATGATGATCAGCGGGTGAATCCAGCTTTCGAACTGAGCCGCCAGTACCAGGAACACAATAATAAAAGCCAACCCGAAGGTGACATAGATAGCAGCGGAGGAGTCCTGGAATTCCCGGGACAACCCCCGGTAACTCACCCGCGCTTCCGGTGGCAGGTTATCCACAGACAGATTATTCAGGTAGGTCAGCGCCGAGCCAAGGTCATAACCATCCGCCAGAGAGGCGCTGATGATCACCGCCGGCAACCGGTCAATTCGCCGCAAGTCCGGGTTTGCGCCTATTTCTTCAATTGATACAAGTGCCTGAAGGGGTATGAGCGAACCGCCTTCTCTCGGCCGCAGAAAAATCTGCCCAAGATCATCCGGGGTGGCACGATCAGCATCGGCCGCCTGCACAATCACATCGTATTCGCGGCCACGATCCAGATAGGTCGTCACCTGCCGGGACGCAAGCATGGTTTGCAGGGTCAAACCGACGTCCTCAACGGTTATATCCAGGTCAGCCGCGCGCTCACGATCAATTGTGAGTCGCAGTTCCGGTCGGGTCAGCTCAAAGTCGGTTTCAAGATTCAGTAGGTCCGGATTATCCTTCGCCCGCGCTACAATTTCCTCACTCCAGGCCTGAACCGATTCGTAGTCCGGGCCAGCAATGACAAATTCCACTGGCTGGCTGAACCCTCTCTGTCCCAGCCCCGGAGGGTTTACGGCCACGATCCGGATACCGGCAACCTCGCTCAGTTTATCCCGCAGCTCGCTGGTGATCTGCTGTTGTTTGATGTCCCGCTCTTCCCAAGGCGCCAGGCCCATGATCATGAAGGCATTATCTTCTTCATCACGAAAACCGACGATTGAGAGCAAACGATTGGCGACACCCGACTCGATATAGGGCAACAGCTTTTCTTCAGCCTTGCGGACATAATGGTCTGTAAATTCCACGGTCGAACCCCGGGGAGCACTGGCAGGCATGATGATAATGCCACGATCTTCCGTAGGCGCCAGCTCCTGGGGCAGCTTCGGATAAATCACTGCCGCAACGATCAGCCCCACAACACCCAGACCAATCAGCAGGCCGGGCTGATTCAGGGAGAAGCGCAACAGCCGCTCGTACCCCCGGGTGAGGCCATTCAGAACTTTCTCGCTTGCCACCCACAGGCGATGCCCCTCGACCGATTCCGGGCTGTGCCGGAGCCATTTTGAACACAGCATCGGCGCGAGAGTCAGCGCAACCAGACTGGACACCACCACAGCAGCCGCAAGAGTGAAGCCGAATTCCGCAAACAGGCGGCCAATATTGCCCCCCATAAACGAAATAGGCACAAACACCGCCACCAGCGTCAGGGTGGTGGCAATAACGGCAAAAGCTACCTGTTTGGCACCCCGATAAGAAGCCAGCAGCGGCGGCTCACCCCCGTCTATTCGGCGCTGGATGTTTTCCAGCATGACAATCGCATCGTCCACCACCAGGCCTATCGCCAGGATCACGGCCAACAGTGTCAGCACGTTGATGGAGAAACCCAGGAAACCCAGGCCGATAAAAGCACCGATTACTGCAACCGGAATAGTCACTGCCGGAATCAGGGTAGCCCGCCAGGACCGGAGGAAAAGGAAGATCACCAGAATTACCAGAGAGACAGCAATCGCAAGCGTAATGACGACTTCCTTGATTGAGGCACGGATAAAAATAGATTCATCGTAGCTTTCAGCAATCGTCACTTCCGGCGGCAGGGTTTCCCGGATTTTCTCCAACTCAGCCTTGACTGCGTCAGACACAGCGACTGTATTGGCTTTAGATTGGCGGATAATACCCATACCGATAGCTGTCTGGCCGTTGGCACGAAGGCGACCTACATCGGATTCCACCCCCATATAAACATTGGCAACCTCGCCCAGGCGCAGCAATTCGTTATTGTTTCTGCGGATGACCAGCTCGCGGAATTCTTCCACGGTGGATAACCGGCCTTCGGCTCGAACGGTGAAATTACGGGTGGAAGAGTCGACCGAGCCTGCCGGCAACTCCACATTGTTCGCGCGTAGAGCCCTTTCCACTTCCGCCACAGTGATGTTTCTGGCTGCTAACCTCTCCCTGTCTAGCCAGACCCGGATGGCGTACCGTCGTTCACCACCAATGCTCACGTCTGCAACTCCATCCAGAACGGACAAACGGTCAGCCAGGGCGCGATCTGCAAAGTCACTCAGCTCGGCGCTGTCCCAGAGATCACTGCGCAGAGTTACCCACATCATCGGCCGGGCATCAGAATCCGCCTTGCGCACGACCGGCGCATCCGCTTCATCGGGTAGTTGGTCAGCAACCCGGGAAACGGCATCACGAACGTCATTGGCAGCGATGTCTACATCCCGGGATGTAGAAAATTCTATACTGGTTCGAGACTCTCCCTGTTCAGTGGAAGACTCAATTGACCGGATGCCTTCAATTCCGCTGATAGCACCTTCGATCACCTGAGTGATCTGTGTATCTACGACTTCCGCTGCGGCACCCGTATAGTTGGTGGAAATGGACACTACAGGAGGGTCGATATCCGGATACTCTCGAACCGGAAGGCCGAACAGGGCCGCCAGACCAAACACAACAATCAGCAGGCTGAGAACCGTTGCAAAAACGGGGCGTTTTATGGAGACATCTGAAAGGATCACCGTCAGGAATCCACAGACTTGGCGAAACGGTTGTCCGGTATGGCATTGTCCTCATCCACCACCCGAATTCGATTGCCGCTGCTCAGGCGATCCTGCCCGGTAACGATCACCCTGTCCTCCAGAGTCAGGCCCTCCGCCACTTCCACCAGACCCGGCGTTCTTGAGCCAAGAACGACGGATAAGCGTCTTGCGATTCCATCCTCGGCCACGAACACATATTTTTCCTCACCGCGAATCATGACCGCCTGCTCAGGAATCAGCAGTGCTTGCCGCTCTCTCAGGGTCAGCGTCGCCGAGATGAACTGCCCGGGGCGCAGTTTGCCGTCGGGATTATCGAGCAAAGCCCGCACTGGAAGGGTCCGGCTGAGTTCATTGATGCGGGAGCCCAGCTCGGTGAGCACTCCGGAAAAACGTGTATCCTGAAAAGCGGGTGAGCTGCCAAATACCTGTTGGCCCAGACCAACCTGCCCCACGAACCGCTCGGGGACTGCAAAGTTGAGTTCCATCCTGTCCGTGTTATCGAGCGTAGTGACGGTCGTGCCGGCTGTGACATAAGCACCGATGCTGATATCACTGAGCCCGACAACGCCTGCAAACGGTGCTTCGATCCGATGGTTCTCCAGGCGCACCTGCACCGCCTGGCGTTGGGCCTCCGAAACGTCAACTGCGGTGCGAAGCTCGTCCACCAGGGATTGGGAAATACTGTTGTTGGAACGAAGACTGTTGGCACGTTCAAACTTTCGGCGGGCATCGGCCAATTGCGCCTCGATTACCTTCAGATCCGCTCTCGCCTGGCGATCATCGAGCCGCAAAAGCACATCGCCCTGCTCCACCCGACGGCCCGTTTCAAGATTGAGTGATACCACGCGCCCACTGACTTCTGTGGTCAACTCCACCGCGTTCAAGGCCTTGAGGTTACCAACTGCCTTGATCACATCACGCACAGTATCCAACTCAGGTGGCCGTGTATTAACGACGCTGGCAGGCCGTTCGCGATCGCTTTGAGCCATTGCTTCACTGTCCAGTGAACGGTAGGTAAGAGCAGCACCCGCTGCGACTGCCACCAGTACCAGTCCGATCAGCCATTGCTTCAGCATAGAATTTCCAGTGTCCATCACGTTTGTTCAGATAGTCGTTACCGTTTCTGAATAACCAGAACGATCTCTCCGACATCAATACCCCATTTACTCATGGTGGTCTGATTGATCAGGGTGTCGGGTGTCGCCAGGTACATCCAGTCGTCCATCCGTACATCCAGGGTTCCATCGCCGTAAGCAACCCGGAGTACATAATTCATATGAATAGTATTACCACTCCATCGCATGGTTCCCGGTTCAACCACGTCACCTGCCTCTGCACGGTAACTGTCGGCGGTATCTGATGGTGTCAACGTCCAGGCCCGGGTTTGCACTTCACCCTCATCAAAACGGAACACTTCATCCAGCGTGCCCACTCCGGCACTGTCCCAGGACGCAGAGATATCCGCATCAAAGGTGCGAATCACTTCTCCGGAAATGTCCTTGACCACACCACGAGCCGTAAGTTCACCGGTAAAAAACTGCGCCGGGATCAGCTTGGGGCCGCGCTCTGCATAATCAGTCAGCGCAGGTCCGGAACAGCCACTTAACAGCACTAAAGCCGTTATAAACAAGAGTATAGAGTGCCGGCCGACTTTGGGGATCATCGAACACCGGCTTTGCATGTTTTTTACACTGTACATAGGGATACTCCATCAAAAGGCGTCATCAAATTCCACGGTTAAAAGCTGTTGTGTGAATACGCCAAAAGGGTGCGCTTCGATCAACCGATGGCTCCGGCGCACCGCTCTGACTGTCTTTTCTGACACTGCCGTAAGCGCTTTTCGTCAATGGAAGCCCCAATGGAATGCCGTAAAACAGCAGGCAACTTTGCGGTGAACAACTCCCGCACTCAAATTATCAGACTGGTACAGAGGATTGATTATGCCGGTATACAGGGCACCCCTGCGAGACATGAAGTTTCTGCTCAACGAAGTGTTTGATTACCCGAAACACTATGCCTCTTTGGCTAGCGGAGAAAACGCAACACCGGATATCGTGAACGCCATCCTGACCGAATGTGGGCGCTTCTGCGAAGAGCAACTGAGCCCGCTCTACCAGCCAGGCGATGAGGAAGGCTGCTCGCTGAAAGACGGTGTGGTAACCACCCCGAAAGGCTACAAAGAAGCATACGATCAATACGTTATGGGTGGTTGGCAGGGCCTGTCGGCGCCGGAAGAATATGGCGGCCAGGGCCTGCCCGCTTCCATGGGCCTGTTGAAGCAGGAAATGATGGGCACCGCGAACTGGTCGTTTTCCATGTACCCGGGCCTGTCCATCGGTGCCATGAATACCATCTTTCTGCACGGTTCCGACACTCAGAAAGACACCTATCTGTTGCCCATGACAGAGGGCCGCTGGGCCGGCACCATGTGTCTGACCGAACCCCAGTGCGGCACCGATCTGGGCCAGGTCAAAACCCGAGCCGAGCCGCAAAGCGATGGCAGCTACAAGCTGACTGGCACCAAGATCTTTATTTCGTCTGGTGACCACGACCTTACCGAGAACATTATCCACATTGTTCTGGCGCGCTTGCCAGACGCGCCGAAAGGCACCCGCGGCATCAGCCTGTTCATTGTGCCGAAGTTCCTGCCCGGAGCTGACGGCAGTGCAGGTGCGCGCAACGCGGTTGTCTGTGGCAGCCTGGAAAAGAAAATGGGCATCAAGGCCTCCGCGACCTGCGTTCTGAACTTTGATGAGGCAACCGGGTATCTGATCGGTCCGGAGAACGAGGGCCTGGAATGCATGTTCACCTTCATGAACACGGCCCGTATCGGTACCGCCGTTCAGGGTGTCGGGCCGGCTGAGCTGTCGTATCAGTGGGCACTGGAGTACGCCAAAGAACGCCGCTCCATGCGCGCCCTCTCCGGCAAAAAAGAACCGGATCAGGTGGCCGACAGCCTGATTCACCACGCCGATGTACGGCGTATGCTGCTGACCCAGAAGGCCATCGCGGAAGGTGGCCGCGCCATGCTCTATGATGCCGCCCGCCTGGCCGACCATATGGTTGAAGGCCACGCCACCGGTGATGATAAAAAAGCAGCCAGATACGATGACAAACTTGGCTTCCTCACCCCCATTCTGAAAGGGTTCCTTACCGAACTGGGGAATGAGGCAGCTAGTCTGGGCATGCAGGTCTTTGGTGGGCACGGTTATATCCGTGAACACGGCATGGAACAGATAGCGCGTGATACCCGGATTGCCACACTCTATGAAGGCACCACCGGTATTCAGGCGCTGGATCTGCTTGGTCGCAAGGTACTGCTAACAACCAAAGGTGGGGCGGTTCGCGACTTCACCGCGCGGGTCGCCAACTTCGCCCGTAAGCACTTGACCGACAGCCGTTTACGTCCGTTTGCCCTGGATTTGCTCAAGCTCACTGCACAGTGGAACCTGCTTACCGTGAGAATCATGTTTGCAGCCCGCAAGGATCGCGACGTTGTCAGCTCCGCTTCTTACGATTTCCTGATGTACAGCGGCTACGTGACTATGGCTTACATGTGGGCGCGGCAAGCTTCAGCAGCGGCAGATCGTCTGGATAACGGCGGCGATGAATCAGAGGCGTTCTACAAGGCCAAACTGGCAACTGCGGAATTCTATTACGAGCGCCTGCTGCCCAGGGCCCAGGCCCACGCCAGCAGTATGTTGAGCCCCAGCAAAAACCTGATGCAGCTGAGTGCAGACGATATGGCCTTCACCGGATAAGGTATCCGGTGTCTTTATATCCCGGGTAGCAACGCTGCTACCCGGGATTTTTTAGTCACGCACCAAAAGATTACAGACCGTACTTGGTTCCAATTGCATCATAGGTGCCATTTTTTCTGGTGGCTTCGAGGGCTTTGTTCAGGTCTTCAATAACTTCGTCGGGGGTATCCGGGCTCATCGCCAGATACAGATCAACATCGTTGAACGAATACACCGGAACCAGTCCTTCTATATCCTGCTGCGAAGCAAGGTATGGTCCTCCAAGGCGCTCTGCAATCCACAGATCAATCTGGCCTAGCGCCAGGCGCTTCGGGTTGAGATCGTCACTGTCGATCACCGACATTTTATAACCACGCTTCAGAAGGTACTCGCTCCTGACGTCGTTGCGATAACCGCCGATGGTTTTGCCCTTGGCATCCTCCAGCCTTTCCATTGTAAAAGTGCTTCCCGGCGGTGCAAAAATGGTCCACAGGTTCTGCGCCAGCGGACCTACCCACTTGAACAGCGGAGCACGCTCTTCGGTATAGGTGGTGCAAAAGATACCGTGATTGGCTTTGGACAGGGCGCGGTTATAGCCGTAATTCCAATTGCGCAGCTTTATCCGGTAATCGTAGCCGGATTGGTCCAGAACCGCTTTCGCTCTTTCCGTACAAATACCATCAATCTTGTCCGCACTGTGTTCAAACGCGCGACCGTTTGAGCTCATGTTGTAGGGCGGGAAATTTTCGGTATACATGTACAGTCTTTCAGACGCGAAAACCTGGGATGTATTGAGAAGGGTCAGCATTGCCAAAATAAATAAAGAAATTAACTGCATGGAAAAGTCTCCTTTAAAAGACGTTCCGGGACAAAGTGCTCGAAGAAATTTAAAAAGTGTTAAATCCGAGTGTAGCGCAGGGTCAATGCAGTTTTACGTTTAAAGGTGTGTCGATATGTAAAACAGGAAACGTGAAAAGAGTGCGGAACTCAGCAGATCAGGCCCCTCAATAATCTTGTCGGTAAACTCATTGCAGAACACTGTTGCGCCCACACGATAGCCTGCAACGTCCTTTTTGATCGATGTCAGAAAGGTGCAAATAATATTGATTATAATTTGTATATGTAAATAATGATCATTGTTTTATTAAAATAAACTATTATCTTCGTTAAACAGATCCTTCACGAAACCGTTGTATGAACGCCTGGGCATTGAGATTGTGCTTCAGGAAGAGTACCTGATCTTCAAATGCCTCCAGAACAGGATCCATGCGTTTTTCCATCTGATGCATGCGGGCAATCAGGCTGCTATAAAGTTCGCGGGTTTCGTCAAGCCTGCGCTTACTGGTTTTACGCAAGGGCGCACTTTCGTATAGGTCCAGTTCGTCTTCCCACTCGTCAAACAGTGCCCCGGATACATCTTCAATGGTTTGAATCAATCCTTTTGTGTCTGAGTGCGGTTGTTATACTGAAAGCTTCAACCCCGGACGCAATGAACCCTGCCCCTGTGGCAGCGGCAGGAAGTTCAAGGCGTGTTGCCTGTAGGGAGACAGTCGCAAGCAATTGGTCACCCCATGCAAGCCAATGACTCAGAACGGATACTGTCTCGGTGACCTCTGCACACTCACCCACTGCACGGTGGAAAACTCTTCAATGGCCCAGTCACCGTTGAAACGGCCTAGCCCCGAGTTTTTCTCGCCGCCAAACGGCATGTGTGCTTCATCATTCACCGGCATATCGTTAACGTGAGTCATGCCGGCCCTGATATTGCTGGCAAATCTCAGCCCTCTGTCCAGATCACCAGAGAATACGGTACTGGAGAGGCCAAATTCCGTACCATTGGCGAGTTCCAGGGCGTGCTGTTCATCCCGGGCTTTCTGAATACCCACAAGCGGGCCGAAGATTTCATCGCTGCTGAGTTCCATATCGGGCGTTACGTCACCAAAAACGTGTGGTGGCACCGTCTGCCCATAAATCTCGCCCTCAAGGAGTACTTTTGCCCCCTGCTCTTTGGCTTTGGCAATTTTCTGCTGCAAACCTTCAAGCTGGGATTTATTGATGATGGGGCCAATAGCGGTTTCCATGGCAGAGGGATCGCCGACGTTCAGCGTGCTAACGTGCGCGACAAAGCCTTCCACAAACCGGTCATATACCTTCGAATCAACAATAATCCTGTTGATGGCCATGCAAATCTGGCCCTGATGCAGAAACTTTCCAAACACTGCCGCTTTCACAGCCTGCTCGACATCCGCATCATCAAGTACCACGAACGGGCTGTTACCGCCCAGTTCAAGGGCTACCTTTTTGAGATAACGACCACCGGTGGCAATCTTGCCGATGTTCTTGCCAACCGGCGTTGAGCCGGTAAATGAAATCATGGAGGGTATGGAATGCTCTACGAAATCATCACCTATGGTCGATCCCGGGCCAATCACCACACTTAGCACACCCGCTGGCAAGCCGGCTTCTTCGAAGATGCGGCCCAGCAACAAACCTCCGGTGATCGGCGTATCACTCGCCGGTTTGATTACCACCGCATTGCCCAGCGCAATAGCCGGTGCCACAGAACGTTGAGAAAGATGCAGCGGAAAGTTCCAGGGGCTGATTACGCCCACCACGCCTAAAGGTTTGCGATAGACAAAGTTTTCTTTCCCCGGAATATCGCTACTCATGGTGGCACCCTGGGCCCGAACGGGCATACTTGCCGCTTCCAGAGTGATACTGCGGGCGCTGCCCCATTCGATGTTGGCTTTTAATCGTGTGCTGCCCGATTCTTGAATCAGCCAGTTAATGATTTCTTCCTTGCGCTCATCGAAAATCGACACCACACGCAGCATCAGTGCTGAGCGCTCCGCCGGCGGCGTGTCTGCCCAGGCTACCTGAGCTTGCGCAGCTTTCTGGTAAGTCGCATCGAGATCAGAGGAGATAGCTGACCGGATCGAGAGCAATGTCTCTCCCGAATAGGGGTTTGTGACAGAGCGGGATTCCTCACCGCTGCCTTCTCGCCATTCCCCTGCCAGCAGTTGCAGATGAAGATTCTGATAGCACTCAGACATGAGCTCGACCTCGCTGTTTATTCCGAACGTTTGATGCCAGTGTATCTATTTATCCGAAGCGTGCGACTGAACTAGTGGTATCTACGGTGGGTGAGCGTTCACTTCCCTATACAGAAGGAGCCAAAGATCTTCCCCAACAGCTCATCCGGTGTGATCTGCCCTGTGATTTCTCCCAGCGCATCCTGAGCCGTACGTAAATCCTCAGCCAGCAGTTCGCCAGCGCCATAGCCTTCCAGCTGAGCCTGGCCTTGCAGCAGGTATTCCCGGGCGCGCTCCAGCGCATCCAGGTGCCGGCGACGAGCCAGAAAGCCACCTTCGGTGGTACTGGCAAAACCCATACATTGCTTCAGGTGATCCCGCAGCACATCCAGCCCTTCTGTGGATTTCGCGGCAAGGCGTATTACGGGTGTATGGTCTGTGGATAACTCTGAGAGGCCGACGGTTTCTCCGCTCAGGTCGACCTTGTTACGGATCACTGTAACCGGTGCTGAAGCAGGCAGCTGATCTATAAAATCCGGCCAGATTTCGTGGGGCGTGGTCTTATCTGTGGTGGTGGCATCCACCATAAGCAGAATACGGTCGGCCTGGCGGATTTCATCCCAGGCACGGGCAATGCCGATCTGTTCCACTTCGTCCGGGCTGTCACGCAGACCTGCAGTATCAATGATATGCAAGGGCATACCGTCAATGTGAATATGTTCCCTCAGTACATCCCGGGTAGTTCCTTCAATAGCAGTCACTATCGCTGCTTCACGGCCTGCCAGTGCATTGAGGAGGCTGGATTTACCCGCATTTGGGCGGCCAGCAATCACCACCTTCATACCATCGCGCAAAATCGTGCCCTGTTGGGCCTCGCCTAATATACCCTCAAGCTGTTCCAACAAGATCTGCAAATCCGTAGCGACTTTTCCGTCGGCCAGGAAGTCGATTTCCTCTTCCGGAAAATCAATGGCGGCTTCCACATAAATCCGCAAGTGAGTGACCGCATCCACCAAGGTTTCGATGCGTCGTGAAAACACACCTTGCATGGATCGCACGGCGCAACGAGCTGCCTGCTCCGAACTGCTTTCAATCAGATCAGCAATGGCTTCCGCCTGGGCCAGATCCAGTTTGTCGTTAAGAAATGCCCGTTCAGAGAACTCTCCAGGGCGCGCCAACCGGCTCCCAAGGCGGCAGACTTCCCGCAACAGCAAGTCGAGAATGACGGTGCCACCGTGACCCTGCAACTCGAATACGTCTTCGCCTGTAAAGGAATGGGGGTTCGGGAAGAACAGACCAATTCCTTCATCAATAAGCTCACTCTTCTGATCGAGAAATGCTCCGTAATGGGCGTATCGGGGCTTTGGCGTATACCCCAACATTTCAGAAGCAATGACCTTTGCCAGTGGGCCAGATACCCGCACGATGCCCACGCCGGCCTGGCCAGGCGCCGTGGCTATCGCCGCTATGGTGTCGGGAGTGTGGGGTGCGTGGAGAGTTCCGGAGCTCTGGTTCATGACAAATGCCTCTTACACAGGAGTTTTGTGTGTTCCTGAAACAGTAAAGGCCCCGTTACGGAGCCTTTACTGAACAATCAACTTGCCATTGTATCAGTGCTTCTTGGCGGCCATTTCCAGCTCAATCTTGCGGGTAATGTACCATTGCTGACTGATCGACAGAATGTTGTTCACCAGCCAGTAAAGTACCAGACCAGCAGGGAACCAGAGGAAGAAGATCGTGAATACGATAGGCATCAGCTTCATGATCTTGGCTTGCATCGGGTCCGGCGGAGTCGGGTTCAGGTGCATCTGCAACATCATGCTGGCACCCATCAGGATCGGCAAAATGAAGTACGGGTCCATAACCGACAGGTCGTGAATCCACAGCATGAAGGGCGCATGGCGCAGCTGCACACTCTCAAACAGTACCCAGTACAAGGAAATAAACACCGGCATCTGAACCAGGATAGGCAAACACCCGCCCAGCGGATTGATCTTTTCCTTCTTGTACAGTGCCATCATTTCCTGGGACATACGTTGGCGATCATCACCGTAAAGCTCTTTCAGCCTGGTGAGCTGCGGAGCAACCGCACGCATACGGCCCATGGAACGATAGCTGGTGGCAGAAAGTTTGTAAAACGCGCCTTTAACCAGAACCGTTAGCAGGATAATGGAAACGCCCCAGTTGCCTACCAGGCCGTGGAACCATTCCAGAATGATGAACAACGGGAGTGAGATGAAGAACAGCCAGCCAAAATCCACTGTACGATCAAGGTTCGGCGCAGCTGCTTCAAGACGATCGATGATTTTTGGTCCTACATAGGCACGAGCACCTATCTCTGTGGTTTCTCCAGGTGCTACGGTCGTTGCCGGATAAACAAAACCCATTACATGTAACAAGCCACGGCGAGTTGTCTGGAACTGCGCAGGCTGGTCTCTTTCCGGTATCCAGGCCACAAGGAAGTAGTGCTGCAAAAACGCCATCCAGCCGTTGGTTACTGTCTGATTAACGCGTTTTTCTTCCAGATCACCAAAATCGAACTTTTCATAAGGATCTTCCGGAGAGCTGGTTACCAGGCCAAGGAAGGCTTTGATACCCATACTGGGCCCGGAGGTAGGATCCGGTGACTGATCGCGAACAATTTTGCCGGTAAAATTGGCCTGCCAGTTTTCGCTGGACTGATTATCAATCAGATAACGAACGCTGATTTCATAGCTATCACGCATAAACTGGTAGCGCTTGGTGATGCGCACACCGTTTTCCATAGTGTGTGTGAGGTTAACGGTAAGCTCATTCTCGCCTTCAGATAGCTCATAGCTCTTGGCATCAGTGCTGTAGACCGGAGCTTTACCATTTTTTGCACTGTCGGGTCCGTTCTGTCCGATAAGCCCGCTTTCCAATACATAAAAACGGTTTTCTGTATTGTTCAAAAGTTTCAGTGGCTCATTGCTGTTCAGGGTCTTGTCATAAGAGAGCAGAGAGCTTCTGACGAGATTACCGCTTACACGATCAATAACAAGATCGAGCACATCCGTGCGAACTGTTATGTATTGATCACTTACGCTGACATCGGTGTTGGCAGCGCTAGAGACTGACTGGCCACCTTCCGGTGTCGCAAACTCCTCATCCGCAGGGTTTGCGGTGGAGGTCCCCTGCGATGATTCACCCGGAAGCATCATAGAATCAGAACCGACAGAACTGTTGTCTGCTTTGATGCGAGAAGATTCTGCTACCTGCTCAGTAGGCACTGGCTGGTTATAATCATCATTCCAGGCAAGCACCATCAGATAACTGACAATAGCCAGGCCGGCAAATAATACGATGCGTTGAATATCCATAGAGTTACTGTCTGGTCTGGGTTGTTATTGAGGAGTGGTCAGCCTGCGAACAGCAATCGATCGCTGCTTCTTGCCCGGATTTCAAGGTGCCCGGTACTGGATCATAACCACCTTCTGCCCATGGATGGCATCTCAGTAAGCGTTTTGCAGAAAGATACAGGCCTTTCAGCGCACCGTGATGAGTAATGGCTTCCACAGCGTATTGTGAGCAGGTGGGATAATGGCGGCAGTGGCTGGCCATCAGAGGGCTGATGGCGTATTGGTAGAAGCGGATAGGAAAAAGCAGCAAGTTACGCATTAATCTGTTCCCTCACCGGCAGATGGTGATACTGCTGGTTGAGATGGGGGGAGCTGATGATACTTTTTCGCTAGCCGATGCCAGAGGCCGTTCAAAGACATGCGAACGGCTTGGTTATCCATAGCTGCTAGCCCTTGGCGTCCCAGAACAATGATATCCATTCCAGGTAGCTCAGGCTGATGCCGGAATGTCTCCCGCACCTGGCGTTTTATCCGGTTCCGCTGTACTGAAAGTTTCAGGTTCTTTTTGGCAAAAACAAGACCGATCCTGGCATGTCCGAGGTTATTCGGAGTCGCCAGGATCAGAAAATTTCTGTGCGGAACCTTCAACTGTACGTCGTTGAAGACTTTGCCGTAATCAGCAGGTCGTAAAAGACGATGCGATTTCGGGAAATTCAAAGCCTTCATAAGGCGAACGACAGATTACGCGGACAGACGTGCACGGCCTTTGGCACGACGACGGGAAATTACCTTGCGGCCGTTGGCAGTTGCCATACGGGCACGGAAACCGTGAACGCGCTTACGCTTCAGGACGCTTGGTTGAAACGTTCTTTTCATGGTGACTATCTCACAATTCGTGTGTTGGACATTCGGGAGTTGGTTGAAAAATTAATAACCAAAACAGGAGCGGCATTCTATGCAAATTCTGTCGCGGGTTCAACGTTTATTGGTACGCGCTTGTGCCGATGTGAAATAGCGCTCTTTGGGAGGTTGCGAAAGAGCACGGGAATTCCAGAGTTGTCTGTCGGGTAACAGTATTTATAGGTTTCTTTAGAATTCTTTAAGAGATCTATTATTACTGTTATTACGCAGGCACTTTTCTGTGGAAAAGCCATTTAATACGATTTAAATCATGATATTGGAGTATTCACAAAGCTGAGTAAAAGTACGCCTGGGCCCTGTGTATAAGCGCAGGACGGATTGTGGATAAGTCGGGGTTTCGGGAATGTGCTCAGTTATCCACCACACTTCCCAAGGTTGCACACAGGGCTGACGACCGGTTGTACACACAGGTATGTGGGTAAGTTTACTACAAAGAAATTTCTGTACACAAGGTTGTATATAAGTCTGTAACAAACTGATAAATTGGATTATTAATTTCCACAGCCTGTTTATGATGAGGTGTTTACTCTTTCACTGGGGGAGCCGGCGGGTTAGAATCCTTGGTCATCTTTCGGAATCGGACGCCCCTTGTCCGGTTTGAGAAATCTATGGGTTATCGGGAGCGGACTGTCGTGCCGAACAGTATGTGGCATCAATGTCTTGAAGTACTCCGGGACGAGTTTCCCGCACAACAGTTCAATACCTGGCTGCGGCCCCTTCAGTCTGATCATCGTGAAGGGCAATTGATGCTGTTTGCGCCCAATCGTTTTGTTATGGACTGGGTCAACGAAAAGTACCTCCGGCGTATAGAAGAAGTTCTCAAGGATCTGAACGGGGGCCAGGCTCCGAGAGTCGGAATGAAAGTCGGATCCGCTCCCCGGGAGAGCGAGCCGGTGGTGCGTTCAGAGCTGGTTCAGCAGGATTCTGCCAGGCGGGTTCAGGAAGAATCGGGTGGTAGGGTTACTGAAGAAGAAAGAGGTATTGCGGCAACCTCAGGCGGCAACCGCCAGGCACAACTTAACGAGTACAGATCAAACGGTGGGCGTCGGCCGGTTCAGGTAGAAGGTGATATCAAACACCAGAGCTTTCTCAATGAAGGGTTTACCTTTGAGACCTTTGTAGAGGGCAAGTCGAACCAGCTTGCCCGCGCAGCCTCCATGCAGGTAGCGGAAAACCCCGGTGGTGCATACAACCCTCTGTTTTTATATGGGGGTGTAGGTTTGGGTAAAACCCACCTGATGCACGCGATCGGAAATGACATTGTGCGACGCAATCCCAACGCAAAGGTGGCTTACCTGCGGTCTGAGCGGTTTGTTGCTGATATGGTAAAGGCGTTGCAACTGAATGCCATCAATGAATTCAAGCGGTATTACCGGTCGGTCGATGCCTTGCTGATCGATGATATCCAGTTTTTTGCCCGTAAAGAGCGCTCCCAGGAAGAGTTCTTTCATACCTTTAATGCGCTGCTTGAAGGCGGGCAGCAGGTGATCGTAACCTGTGACCGGTTTCCGAAAGAAATTGTGGATATGGAGGAGCGTCTCAAATCCCGTTTCGGCTGGGGTCTGACCGTTATGGTTGAGCCGCCTGAGCTGGAAACGCGGGTGGCAATCCTTATGAAGAAAGCCGACCAGGTTAACGTTAAACTCAGTAGCGAAGCGGCTTTTTTTATTGCCCAGAAAATCCGGTCTAACGTGAGAGAGCTAGAAGGGGCGCTTCGCCTGGTGATAGCGAATGCTCACTTCACAGGCTCTGAAATTACGCCACCGTTTATTCGGGAAAGCCTGAAAGATCTGCTTGCCTTGCATGAAAAACAGGTGAGCATTGATAACATTCAGCGCACAGTGGCTGAGTACTACAAGATCAAGGTTGCGGACCTGCATTCCAAGAGACGAACCCGTGTGGTCACCCGGCCCCGGCAAGTGGCTATGTCGCTCTCGAAGGAACTGACCAATCACAGCCTCCCTGAAATCGGGGATGCGTTTGGGGGTCGTGACCATACAACGGTTTTACATGCGTGCAAGAAGATCGTGGAGCTCAAGGAAACTGACCCGGGCATTCGCGAAGACTATCAGAACTTTATGAGGTTGCTGACCACCTGAATCCGGTTGTTTCGCGTGACTTTGTGAGGCGACACAACATTCATCCTTCCAACAACAGAAAGCCGAGTGACATGAAACTGACGATCAGCCGTGAATCCTTGCTCACACCGTTGCAAAGCATTGCCGGTGTTGTTGAAAAAAAGCAGACCATGCCAGTGCTGTCTAACGTGCTGCTGGTGGCCGAAGACAATACACTGGTCCTGACCGGGACGAATATGGAAGTTGAGCTGGTGGGACGGGTTACACCTGTTCACGTCGACCAGCCCGGACGGATCACCGTTCCGGCTCGAAAGCTTTCAGATATCTGCCGCGCGCTGGGGGATGAAGCCCCGATAGAATTGGTTCTTGAAGGTGATCGTCTTCACGTGCGATGCGGGGCAAGCCATTTCACGCTTTCCACCTTACCAGCAGAGCACTTTCCGAATGTGGAAGATGAGCCCGAGAGTTTCCGCCTTGAACTGCCGCAGAAAGAGTTGCGGCGCATGTTCGACGCCACCGCCTTCGCGATGGCTCAACAGGATGTCCGTTACTATTTGAACGGGCTCTTGCTGGAAGTGGACAAGGATCATGTACGCACAGTGGCAACAGACGGCCACCGGCTGGCTATGGCGCACGTTGAGCTGGATACCGGTTGCGCCGAACCACGCCAGGTTATTGTGCCCCGTAAAGGTGTTCTGGAACTTTCACGTTTGCTGGACGATGTGGAAACACCGGTCACGTTGGTTATCGGCGACAACCATCTGCGGGCAACGGTTGGCTCCTACACGTTTACCTCCAAGCTCATTGAAGGCAAGTTCCCGGACTACAACCGTGTGATTCCCCGTGGTGGTGACAAGATCGTTCTGGCAGACCGCGCCACTCTGAAGAACACGCTTCAGCGGGCGGGTATTCTCTCCCACGAAAACATTCGTGGCGTTCGCCTGAATCTGGCGACAAATGAGCTTCAGGTATTTGCCAATAACCCGGATCAGGAACAGGCCGAAGATGCACTCCCGGTTGACTATCAGGGCGAATCCCTGCAGATCGGTTTTAATGTAGGCTACCTGGTGGATGTAATGAACGCGCTGGAAGAGGATCAGGTGAAGATAACCCTCTCCAATCCAAACAGCAGCGCACTGATCGAATCTCTAATTGATAACCGCTGCCTCTATGTGGTTATGCCGATGAGGCTTTAGGATAATATGATGGGCACCGTAACGAACGGAATCAAAGGCGCTTTCAGAATCGGACAAACACTTTCTGTTTTGGCCCGGACGGGCGCCAAATGGGTCGTGGGTGATAGGCCCCCTGCCCCTCGCTTGCTGCGTCAGACGTTTGAATCCCTGGGCGCAACCTACATCAAGCTGGGGCAATTCATCGCCAGCTCCCCGACCTTCTTCCCGAAAGAGTACGTTGAAGAGTTTCAGTACTGTCTGGATCGGACTCCCAACCTCCCGTTTGGCGTAATCAAACGGATTATCCGTGAGGAGCTGGATCGGCCGATCGACGAGGTGTTCGCCGAGATAGATCCGGTCGCTCTGGCTTCCGCCTCTATTGCACAAGTGCACGCTGCACGGCTGGTTACCGGTGAAGATGTGGTGATCAAGGTGCAAAAGCCTGGCGTTGAAAATATTTTGCTGACAGATCTGAACTTTCTGTACCTCTCGGCACGAATTCTTGAAACCCTGGCGCCAAAGCTTTCCTGGACGTCGCTGTCCGGTATCGTGGAAGAAATCCAGCGCACCATGATGGAAGAATGTGACTTCATTAAAGAGGCGAATAACCTCAAGGTATTTCGTAATTTCCTTCACAACACGCACAACGAAGATGCGACGGTCCCTTTGGTTTACGAGCATTGCAGCACCCGACGGATACTGACCATGGAACGGTTTTACGGTGTGCCTTTAACCGATCTGGAAAGTATCCGGGGTTACGCCAAAGATCCGGAGCGGACGCTGATTACCGCAATGAACACCTGGTTTGCCAGCCTTACCCAGTGCGCATTTTTTCATGCTGATGTGCACGCCGGTAACCTGATGGTTTTAAAAGACGGCCGAGTGGGCTTTATTGATTTTGGTATTGTTGGGCGAATTCGCCCGGATACCTGGCAGGCCGTCAGTGATTTTATTTCAACGGTGATGGTGGGCAACTTTGACGGCATGGCTGAGGCGATGATCCGTATTGGCATTACCAACCATACCGTCAAGGCAGAAAATTTGGCAGCGGACTTGCGTAAGCTTTACCAGAAGATGGATAAGATGGTTCCGGACCATGTGCCGTATCAGGCCGATCAGGCAGAAGACGATGTGAACAGCATTCTGATGGACATGGTGAAGGTGGGTGAAAGCCACGGCCTGCACTTCCCGCGGGAGTTTGCGTTGTTACTGAAGCAGTTCCTGTATTTCGACCGCTACGTACATATCCTGGCTCCGGAAATGGATGTGTTCATGGATGAGCGCCTGAATATGCTTCACTGAGGCGGTCGCCTTCAGCGGTATGGTTTTGTACACTAAGGCAGCATTTCACGAAGTAGTGAAATGCTGCCTTTTTTCGTGGATACCCTCCACTCCTCTTGCTGCCGCGACGAGCTGTCCCTTCTATGGCGCTGGTAAAACTTCATACCGAGTTTTTTCGCAACCTTTCACCAGATGAACCTGCGTCCTTCTCATCGTCTTTCAATTTTCTTTATGGTGCCAACGGGAGCGGTAAAACAAGTGTGCTTGAGGCCATTGGTTACCTTGGCCTTGGGCGTTCATTCCGGATCAATCGCCATCAAGCTGTTGTTCAGCACGGACAACAACGATTCACTGTATTTGGTGGTCTGGATCATGGGTTTGATAAAGAACGCAATGCGCAGTCCGCAGGAACACTCGCCCACCGGTTAGGTATTTCCCGGGACGTTGCGCAGAAGGAAACCACACTTCGGGTAGACGGTGAAGGTGTGAGGAGCCTGTCTTCTCTTGCCATGCATTTGCCGGTTTCGGTCATTGATCCTGGCGTATTTGATATTGTCGCCGGGGGGCCAGGCAAGCGTCGACAATTCCTCGACTGGGCAGTGTTCCACGTGGAACCTTCTTTCGCATCAAGCTGGCAACAGTGTCAGAGAGTCACATCACAGCGGAATCAAACGCTGAGAAATGGTAGACTGGACGAATCCATGTTGCGCATCTGGGATACGCAGTACGCGGCACTGAGCGAGAGAATAAGCGAGGCCCGGAAAATCGCCTTTGATCAATTCAAAAGCGCATTTGACAGTCTGGTTCATGAAGTAGATATGAATTGGACCGAGGGGCTGAAGCTTGAGTTTTATCCCGGGTGGGATACCAGTCAGTCCCTGGTAGATGTACTTGTTCGGCACAGGGAGCAGGAAGCTCGCATGGGGCATACGCTCTATGGGCCGAACCGGGCGGACATCCGGATCAGATTTCAGGGACGACCGGTGGCGGAAACCTTTTCTCGCGGCCAGCAAAAAACTCTCGTTATTCTGATGAAGATTGCCCAGAGCATGGTGTTGAATGATCTTGGAAAGCAGGTCAGCTTTCTGGTCGATGACATTAACGCCGAACTGGATGAGAGCCATCGAACGATGTTGGCTCGCAAGTTACAGGAATTGCGTTGCCAGGTATTCATTACCTCCATTGAGCATCCCGATCCGGAGTCTCTGTGGCAGGGTAACCAGATACCTGATTATCGAATGTTCCACGTGGAACATGGAAAATTGAAGGAAGAATAAAACCGGCTTACCAAATCCTTAGCCCGCAGAACAGGCGGTTTTAAGGAAAGCGCCGGCCCTCACGGCTTCAGGAGTTTCTTAATGAGTGAATCGAGCTACAATTCCACCAGTATCAAAGTTCTGAAAGGGCTGGATGCGGTACGAAAACGGCCAGGGATGTACATCGGCGATACGGATGACGGTACCGGCCTGCACCACATGGTGTTCGAACTGGTGGATAACTCCATCGATGAAGCTCTGGCAGGTCACTGCTCCGAAATCGGAATTATCATTCATCCTGACGAATCAGTGAGCGTTCAGGATAACGGCCGTGGCATTCCTGTAGATATCCACGAGGGAGAGGGTATATCTGCCGCCGAGGTCATAATGACGGTGCTCCATGCCGGGGGTAAATTTGATGATAACTCCTATAAGGTTTCCGGCGGTCTCCACGGTGTAGGCGTATCGGTTGTAAATGCTTTGTCATCAACACTGACTCTGACCATCCGCCGGGATGGCAAAGTGTATGAGCAGGTTTATACGCACGGTGTGCCTAATGCGCCTTTGGCTCCTGTAGGCGACACCGAAGCCTCCGGTACCCGGGTTCATTTTATCCCCTCGCCAGAAACCTTCACCCACATTGAATTTCATTACGACATCCTTGCCAAGCGCATAAGGGAATTGGCGTTTCTGAACAGCGGTGTGCGTATTCGCCTGACAGACGAGCGCAGTGGTAAAGAAGAAATTTTCCAGTACGACGGCGGCTTGCGGGCGTTTGTTGAGCATCTTAACGCTAACAAAACGCCTATCAACCGGGTTTTCCACTTCACCCGGGAGCGCGAAGACGGCATCGTGGTGGAAGTTTCCATGCAGTGGAACGATGCCTTCCAGGAAAATATCTATTGCTTCACCAACAACATTCCCCAGCGCGATGGAGGCACGCACCTGGCAGGCTTCCGTGCTGCTCTTACCCGCTCATTGAATAACTACATTGAACTGGAAGGCCTGGGTAAGAAATCCAAGGTAAGCACGTCCGGTGACGATGCCCGGGAAGGCTTGACGGCGATCATCAGCGTTAAAGTGCCCGACCCAAAATTTTCGTCACAGACCAAAGACAAACTGGTGTCTTCGGAAGTGAAAACAGCGGTTGAGCAGGAGCTCTATCAGAGCTTTGCCGAGTATCTGCAGGAACAGCCAAACGAAGCCCGGCTTATTGTTAATAAAATGATTGAAGCTGCCCGGGCTCGCGAAGCTGCTCGTAAAGCCCGGGATATGACCCGACGCAAAGGTGCTCTGGATATTGCCGGCTTGCCTGGCAAGCTGGCTGATTGCCAGGAGAAAGACCCCGCCCTTTCCGAACTGTTCATAGTGGAGGGTGACTCGGCCGGCGGAAGTGCCAAACAGGGTCGAGACCGCAAAACCCAGGCTATTCTGCCTTTGAAAGGTAAGATCCTGAACGTAGAGAAGGCACGCTTCGACAAGATGCTGTCCTCCGCGGAAGTTGGCACTCTGATTACCGCCCTGGGTTGTGGTATCGGCCGGGAAGAGTTCAACGCGGACAAGCTTCGTTATCACTCCATCATTATCATGACGGACGCTGACGTGGACGGTTCCCACATTCGTACCCTGCTGCTGACCTTTCTGTTCCGTCAGATGCGCGAAATCATTGAGCGAGGCCATGTGTTTATTGCAATGCCGCCACTCTACAAGGTCAAGCGTGGCAAGCAGGAGCAGTACCTGAAGGATGAGAAGGCAAAAGAAGCCTACCTTACTCAGACATCCCTGGAAGGCGCTCAGCTGTATGTGAATCCGGAAGCACCTGCTATCAAGGACTCTGCTCTGGAGACGATGGTAAAGGACTACCAGGCCGTGATGGCAATGATCGACCGCCTGTCCCGCGCATACCCGGCTAAAGTGCTGGAGCAGATGCTACACAACGATACTCTGAAGCCTGAGCATCTGAAGGATGAGCAAACCGTGGCTGCCTGGGCAAGTCGTTTGGGCGACGGCCTGGATGTGGATACCCGCACCGGAACAAAGTACACCTTCTCCGTTACGAAGGATTCCGAGCGTGGCCTTTATTTGCCTAAGGTCACCATCTACGTCCACGGTATTCCCCATGAGTACGTGTTTAGCCATGATTTCTTTGATTCACCGTCCTATGGTGCAATAGCGCGGCTTGGTGAGACCCTTAACGGGCTGGTCGAAGAAGGTGCCTACATTCAGCGAGGTGAGCGTCAACAAGCGATACTGTCGTTTGAGGGCGCGCTAGAGTGGTTGATGAAGGAGGCCCAGCGAGGTCTGAACATTCAGCGTTACAAAGGTTTGGGTGAGATGAACCCGGACCAGCTGTGGGAAACAACCATGGATCCTGAAACGCGTCGAATGATGAAAGTGAAGATTGATGACGCCATTGCGGCAGACCAGATCTTTACGACTCTGATGGGTGACGACGTAGAACCGCGTCGTAACTTTATCCAGACCCATGCGTTGGAAGTGCACAACCTGGATATCTGATAACGTTTTGAGCAGTAACAAAAAACGGCCAGAGCATCACCACTCTGGCCGTTTTTTTATTCCCGGACAACCCCGGTAAATTATTGAAATATTGCGTTATTTACCAGAATCGGAGCCTGAAGACCGGGCCTTCTCCTTTTCCGCCAAGTGTGGCGCCATCACCTCTTCCAGGGTATAACCTGTCAGACGGCGTATGGTTCTCCACAGGTAGTAGAAGATAAGTATCATCATCACCATGGAAGGGATGGCGATTATCGGGTAACTCACCAGGGTCATTCTGCCAAGCTCTTCGTTGAAGGCCTGAGTGCCTGAGGGGCTGACCACAATCCAGCGGGCGAGAACGTAGTTCATGATGGATGAGAACAGAAAGGTGCCAGCGAAAAAGTAGCTGGCCTTCAACAAGCGCGCCTCAAACTGCTCTACACAATTCTTTGCTTCCAGCGCCCCGTGGATCTTTTCCACATCAAGCACGTTCGGGTTATAAAGCAGCGTGCGTACCAACGGGTATTTTGTGCGGGTGGAAACAAGCACGGCCAAGCCGATAATCGCGGGAATAGCGGCTTCTTTTACGGCTAGCCAACCGGCATCCAGCTCCAGCAAACCAATGCCACCCGTCAGCCCTACACTCACCAGACCCAGCAACGCGATAAAATTCTTTTTGTTGTAGCGGACCAGCTCGAAAAGCCCCCAGCCCAAGGGGAACGCAAGCCCGAGAATCAGGGCGTTAACGCTGCCAAGATACTGGTCGCCGCTGAATTTCATCAGGATAACGGATGGAATGATAATACTGACCAGCAGATCAACCCAAGGCCTGGGTTTATGGTCGGGTGCGGATGTGGCGGTGTTCGGTGAGGTCATAATTCTGCCTGGTTGGTGAAACAACTGAAGGCAGTATACGACGAACGCCATAAAAAAACCGAACCCTGAGGTTCGGCTTTTATACGAGCAGGTGAAGGATCAGGCGCCCGCTTCTTTCATGCTTTCCTCAAGAATCGCCAGACCTTCTTCAAGGATATTATCCTCGATGGTGACTGGCATCAGGAAGCGCAAAGTATTGCCGTACATGCCACAGCTCAGAAGAATCAGGCCCTTTTCTTTGGCTTTTTTCGTGATGGCTGCAGCGAGTTCCGGCATGGGTTTACGGTTTTCTTTGTCTTCGACCAGCTCAAACGCCGCCATGGAGCCGAGACAGCGGACGTTATCCACGTGGGTGAACTGCTCTTGCCACTTGGTGAAACAAACTTCCAGTTTCTTGCCGAGACGCTGGCTTTGACCCAGAATGTCCTCGTCCCTGAACACATCAAATACAGCCAGGGCGGCAGCGCAAGCGGTCGGGCTACCGGTATAGGTGCCACCCAGCGAATTCGGGCCAGAGGCATCCATGTGCTTGTCTGTTCCAACGATCGCCGAGATAGGCATGCCGTCGGCCATACTCTTGGCCATGGTTATCATGTCCGGCTCAACACCGCTGTGCTCGATAGCAAACATCTTGCCGGTACGGCCAAAGCCGCTCTGGACTTCGTCGACAATCAGCAGAATGCCGTTTTCATCACATATCTCGCGGAGTTTCTTGAGGAAACTCGCAGGTGCCGGATAAAAACCACCCTCACCCAACACCGGCTCAATAACAATAGCGGCAGTCTGGTTTGCGGGTGAATCTGCCTTCATGGTCATCATCAGCCCGCGCAGGGCTTCATCTTCGCTTACACCGTGGTATGGCACGGGGTAAGGCGCTCGGAAGACGGTTCCCGGCATAGGACCAAAATCCGTCTGGTAGGGCGCAGCCTTGCCGTTCATGGCCATGGTCATGAACGTACGGCCGTGATAACCACCGTCGAAGCAGATGATGTTCGTGCGGCCGGTAGCAGCACGGGCAATTTTGACGGCGTTTTCCAGTGCTTCTGCACCGGAGTTCGCCAGCATGACTTTGGCGTGACCTTTCACCGGTGAAACTTCGCTGAGCTTCTGTGCCAGGCGCACGTAGCCCTCATAGGACATCACCGTCTGGCAGGTATGCATCAATTTATCAAGCTGGGCTTTTACTGCCTCAACCACTTTCGGATGTCGGTGGCCAATATTGAGTACACCGATACCGCCGGCAAAGTCGATCATACGCTTGCCGTCTGCGTCCCACAGTTCTGCGTTTGTCGCGTGGTCGGCAAATTGTTCATTGGGGCTTGCCGCGCCTGCCGCAACATAGCGTTCTTTAAGTGCCTGCAATTCTTTATTGCTCACTTTGCCATTCTCCCTGTGTCTCTGATTTATCAATCTCGTTTAACAGTGTAGGGAGTAGCGAGGCATGACACAAATTGACAATGTTCATATTTATGCCGGTTGCTCCCGGAACTGCAGCGCAGCCAGACGCCGGTAAAGCTCGTTTTGCTTTATTAACTCTTCATGGGTGCCAACGGCTAACAGCCGGCCCTGATCCAGAACGGCGATTCGATCAGCATCCCGCACCGTGGCAAGCCTGTGGGCGATCACCAGTGTGGTTCTGCCGGATGTGAGTGCCGGCATGGCTTGTTGGATCAGGCTTTCACTTTCCGCATCCAGCGCGCTGGTGGCTTCATCCAGCAGCAAAATGGGTGCGTCGGCAAGCAGAGCTCGGGCAATGGCTAGCCGTTGCTTCTGGCCGCCTGAGAGCCCCAGCCCCGCATCCCCAAGACGCGTGAGATAACCGTCCGGCAGTTTTTCGATAAATTCATGGGCGTGAGCGATGCGGGCTGCATTTTCAACCTCGGCCTGGCTGGCGTCAGGGCGCGCGTAGCGGATGTTGTCTGCCACGGTGCCATGGAACAAAGCGGGGTTCTGGGGCACCAGTGAAAAACAGTTACGCAGCGCCTCCAGAGAAACCTTAGCGCTATCTGTGCCATCGATGTGAATGGAGCCGCTGTCGGGCTGATAGAAATGCAGCAGCAAATCAAACAGCGTAGATTTCCCGGCCCCCGAGGGGCCAACCAAGGCCAGGGTTTCCCCGGCACGGACATGCAGGCAGATATCGGCCAGTGCGGGATGTTCGCGGCGACCGGGGTAGCTGAAGTTCAGGCCTTCGATGGCAATATCGCCGATAATGGGCTTCGGAAATCCCTTTGCCAGTCCTGCAGGCCGGTCAAACGCAGGTTCCGTCTGCAGCAATTCAAAAAGTCGTGCGGCGGAACCGGCTGCTCTTTGCAGTTCCCCGATCACTTCGCTGATGGCGCCTGCAGCAACGCCTACCAGCAGGCTGTAAAACAGGAAAGCTGCCAGTTCACCCGGGGTAATGCGGCCGTGAATAACATCGAGGCCGCCAATCCAGATCACCACACCGACAGCCCCCATCACCAGGGAAATGGCTATGGTGGTCAGCCAGGCGCGCTGTTTAATGCGGGCGCGGGCAATGTCGAAGGCTTGCTCCGATACGTCCGCAAAAAAACGCCGGTCGTAGTGCTGATGGTTAAAGGCCTGTACGGTTTTGATCTGGGTGAGGTTTTCTCCCACGTAACTGCCCACATCGGCCACTCTGTCCTGGCTGAGCCGTGAAAGCTGGCGCACGCGCCGACCGAAAAACAGAATTGGCACAATCACCAGGGGAAAGCCGAGCAGAATAATTCCGGCCAGCTTGGCATTGGTAATGAACAGCAAAAGCAGGCCACCCACCAGCATCAGCGCATTGCGCAAGGCAATGGAGACTGTTGAGCCGATTACCGACTGCAGCACCGTGGTATCGGCGGTAAACCGCGACTGAATTTCCAGCGCGCGGTTCTGCTCGAAAAAACCGGGATGCAGGTCAATCAGATGATTGAAGACCTGTTTACGGATATCTGCCACCACCCTTTCGCCGATCCAGGACACCAGATAGAAGCGCGCGAAGGATCCGAACGCCAACCCCAGCACCAGAATGAAAAACAGCCCCATGGCGCGGGCCAGGTTGCCGGGAGACTCCGTAGCCAGGCCCTGATCAACCAGAACCTGAAGACCCTTCCCTAATCCGAGTGTGATACCTGCAGTGATAATCAGCGCGACGAGTGCACCTGCAACGGCTTTGCGATAAGGGCGTATAAACCCAATAACGAGTTTCAGGGCTTGCCGGTGACGAGTGTTGATGGTGTGCCTCCTGAACCAGAAGTAGTGTAAAACGTTGAGCTGCTGTAAAAAGTCGCAGTGCTGTAAACTCAGGACACTATACGAACCCTGCTTTCAACAAGCCTTATCATACGCTTGTCCTCTCCGAGAAAAGGAAGGAATACCCGTGCGCGCATACGCTGACAGTGATTACCCGGCTAACCACAAACCTGACTGGAAAGTGATCGCCGGGCTCTGGCCTTATCTTGCCGAGTTCCGTGGGCGGGTTGCGCTGTCTGTCGCCTTCCTGATATTGGCAAAGCTGGCGACCGTGGCAACCCCGGTGGCCCTGAAATACATTGTCGACTACCTCGATCAGGGCCGCGAAGGCGAGCTGTTGCTGTGGATTCCTGTGGTACTAGTGGTCGCCTATGGTGCATTGCGGTTTGGCAGTACGCTGTTTGGTGAACTGCGGGACGCGGTGTTTGCGCGGGTCGCCGAGCGCGCCATGCGGCGGGTATCACTAAGAGTGTTCCGCCACCTCCATGACCGCGAACTGGCGTTCCATCTCGATCGCAAAACCGGAGGGCTGGCCCGGGACATCGAGCGGGGAACCACCGGTATCAGCTTTCTGCTGCGCTTTACCCTGTTCAACATTGTTCCCACACTGCTGGAAATTCTGATGGTGGCGGGCATTTTACTTGTGGCGTTTAACGCCAGCTACGTGTTGGCAATTCTGATAGCTGTAGTGGTGTATATCGTGTTTTCCATTTTGGTTACCGAGTGGCGAACCAAGTTCGTACGTGAGGCCAACGCCCGGGACAACCAGTCCAACTCTCGCGCCATCGACAGCCTGCTCAACTACGAAACCGTGAAGTACTTTAATAACGAAAAATTTGAGGCCGACCTTTACGATGAAAATCTTGAGGGCTGGGAACAGGCGCGGCTGAAAAACCGCCTGTCTCTGGCTGCGCTCAATACCGGCCAGGCGTTCATCATTGGTTTGGCCATGATAACCATGATGGTGATGGCTGTAAGAGAAGTGGCCAGTGGCGCCATTACCCTGGGTGACTTCACCATGATCAACGCCTACCTGCTTCAGCTGTTTATTCCTCTGAATGCTCTGGGGTTTGTTTACCGGGAAATCCGTCAGGCGCTGGTGAACGTGGAGCGCCTGTTTGGTTTGCTTGGTGAAACGCCTGCGATTGAAGACGCCGCCGGTGCTCCTGCGCTGGCTGTGAATAAAGGCGAGGTTGGCATTCACCACGTGCATTTCGCCTACCGTGCAGATCGACCGATTCTGCAGGATGTGGACTTCTCGATACCCGCGGGACACACACTGGCGGTTGTGGGCGCCAGCGGAGCAGGTAAATCCACCCTCGCCCGCCTGCTGTTCCGCTTTTTTGACGTGGATAAAGGCAGCATCACCATTGATGGCCAGGACATTCGCGAGGTCAGCCAGGACAGCCTGCGCGCGGCCATTGGTGTGGTTCCGCAAGACACAGTGCTATTCAACGACACTCTCTACCGCAATCTGGCCTATGGCCGGCCAGAGGCCACTGAAGCCGAGGTACATCACGCCGCGAAACAGGCCCGCCTGGACGACTTTATCCGCAGCCTTCCGGAAGGTTACGAAACCAAGGTGGGCGAACGTGGCCTGAAACTCTCCGGTGGCGAAAAACAACGTGTCGCCATTGCCCGGGTGCTGCTGAAGAATCCGCCGCTGTTGATCCTGGATGAGGCCACGTCGTCGCTGGATTCCATCTCCGAGCAGGCGATCCTGGATGCCCTGAACGAAGTCAGCCGGCAGCGCACCACGCTGGTGATTGCCCACCGCTTATCCACAGTGCGCGATGCCGATACGATTCTTGTAATGGATCACGGCCAGATTGTGGAAAGCGGCGGTCACAGTGAGTTGCTGGCACAGAATGGCTACTACGCCAGATTGTGGCTGCAGCAACAGCACAGTGATGAAGAAGAAAAAGAGGATATCCGGATTAATTAGTTGGTTTATCGTCAGGCCAAAGAATTTGTCTGAATACTTATGTGACGAAACATCATAGTGAGGCGGGTGTTTCAACCACTTAGGCGAATACTGTTGCGGCGCACCAGATCAACAAGAAAGTCAGCGACAGCGCGCGTGCGGCGCGACTGTGTCAGATCGGACTGGATTACCAGGTAGATAGACTGATCGACGCCTATATCCGAAGCGATGCAGATCAGTCCAGCATTCAGGGCGAGGAAATGGGGTAATACGGCAAGCCCGAGCCCTGCTTTGGCAGCCACCACCTGGGCCGAGAGCGAGGTGGTGGTCAACGCAGGCTCATGCCCTTGCAGAATCCGTTCAACCCATTGCGCGGCAGGTAGGTGCGACTGTCTCTCGCTCCAGGTGATGAAAGCATCCGTGTCATAGTCGCCTGAATCGGGATTGGTATCACGCTGCGCCGCATAGTCCGGGCTACTGTAAAGCCCGTACCCCAAGGTTCCGAGGCGGCGAAACGTGACATTGCCGCGTTCGGGTTTGACCATCCTTACCGCTAGATCAGCGTCGCGACGATGCAAATTGACGGTTGTTATATCGGTCAAGAGTTCAATCGCAATTCCTGGATACTGTCTGCGGAACTCCGGCAATGCTGGCAGGATGAGCCCGGTCGCCAGGTTCTCGGCCGTGGCGAGACGCACTTTCCCGGTCATCTGCGCTTGAGCGGAGACCCCCGACGTAAACGCCGCTGCAGCCGCTTCCAGCGCTTCGGCCTTCTCGACCAGGCCAGCTCCTTCCTCAGTAAGTTGATAGCCCGATTGCTGACGTACGAAGAGCGGTAACTTCAGAGCACCTTCGAGCCGCTCGATTCGCCGAGAGAGCGTCGCGATACCAAGGTTAAGTTCCGACGCTGCACCACTTAGTGTGCCGCGTCGGGCGACGGCCAGAAAGGCACGGGTGTCGTCCCACACCCAACCTCGTGACATCTGTTTTTCAGAACCGGAAATCACTTTATCTAAATCGTTTATGTTTTCCATTTATGGACAGTGCCACACTGCAACTCCCGTATTCAAGGAGATACATCATGGAAAAACGAATGCTTGGCAGCAATCTATCCGTCTCCGCCATCGGACTAGGCTGTATGGGAATGAGCGAATTCTATGGTTCCCGCAATGATCGTGAATCGCTACGTGTGCTTGAGCGGGCCGTCGAGCTTGGTATCGACTTTTTCGATACGGCGGACATGTATGGCCCGCATCACAATGAAACCCTAATAGGGAGCTTCTTAGCCCGCAATAAATCACGAGTTCGTATCGCGACCAAGTTCGGGATCGTACGCCAACCCGGTGAATACAAGCGCAGTCTAGACAACAGTGCCGGCTATGCGCGCCAAGCATGCGAGGCATCGCTACGCCGGCTCGGTGTTGAGAAAATTGACCTTTACTACGTTCATCGCATCAATACCAAGCAACCGATTGAGGAGACAATCGACGGCCTCGTCAGGTTGATCAATGAAGGAAAAATTGCCCGTATCGGCTTATGCGAGGTCAGCGCCGAAACGCTGCGTCGGGCCCATGCGGTTCATCCCATTACGGCCGTGCAAACCGAGTACTCTCTCTGGGCGCGCGATACAGAGCGAGAAGTGTTACCCACTTGTCGCGAGCTTGGTGTTGGCTTCGTACCCTATTCGCCGCTCGGTCGCGGGTTTCTGACTGGTCGGTTCCAGGATACCTCTGAGTTCGGTGATGGCGACTTCCGCGCCAACCTGCCGCGTTTTGCGGAAGCGGCGATTGACGCCAATCGCCGGATCACCGACGTGATCGCCGAGATGGCGGCGCAGAAGAGCTGCAGCCCAGCGCAGCTCTCACTGGCCTGGCTCTTGTCCAAGGGGCCCAACATCGTGCCAATCCCTGGCACAAAGCAACTACGCTATCTGGAGGAAAATGTGGCTGCAGCGCAGATCACACTTAGTGCAAAGGAGCAGTTGCAGCTTGAAACGGCGATTGAACGGCTGCCTGTGATAGGAGAACGCTACACCTCTGAAGGCATGAAGGGGGTGAACGCATGAGTGCCAAACACTCCAATCGACGCACGCAAGCATTGGCGCTTCTTGAAAAACTCGAGCCCGGTGCGCCTGAACGCGTAGCGAAAAACCTCGATGATTTTCACTGCGAAGCCGCCGAGATACTGCTGGGTTTTGCCTTCACCGACGTGGTTGCACGTGAAGGGATTCCTCTGAAGGTTCGCGAGATGCTGACCGTCGCAATGCTTGCGGCGATGGGGACGGGACCTGGGCAACTTGAATTTCACATGCGCGCGGCTCTGAACACCGGAGCCTCCCATGATGAAATCGTCGAGATTGTCCTGCAAGTGGCGGTGTACGCGGGCATTCCCGCAGCAATGAATGCCATAACGGCGGCGAAATCCGCCTTCATGGCCCGTTGATCCGGTGGGCGCTGACGCCTTGCCGGCCCCTGCAATCTATGTGGTGATTTTCAACGGAGGGGCGTTTGATCCTTGCACAGACTTCGCTCTCATAGATCTTTCTGGTTGCTGCCTTCAAAAGCTGGCATCGTCAAATCGCACCCCCAAGCACCGACGCTAACCCGGAAGCACGTACCACACTCTGGCCCACACTGTCGCTGAACACGCTGGCGTCGCCGGTGATCAGGCTGAACCAGTTTTTTGCACGGGTGATGCCGGTGTACACCAGCTCTCGTGTCAGTACCGGGCTGAGGCGGTCAGGCAGAATCAGGCAGGTGTGATTGAACTCCGAGCCCTGGGATTTATGCACCGTCATGGCGTACACGGTTTCCAGCTGCTGCAGCCGGCTGGGTGAGATCCAGCGGATGTCGCTGCTGCCATCGCTGGCGGGAAACGCGACGCGTAATACCGTTTGTGGGCTCTCGCTGCTGTTTTGCGGTTTATCGCCCCAAGGCAGGCCGAAGGTAATACCCACATCGCCGTTCATCAGGCCCAGGTTGTAATCATTGCCGGTGATCAGCACCGGGCGCCCGGCATACCAGCCTTCGGCTCGTGGAATCAGGCGTTGCGCCAACAAGTGGTGGGCGATCAGCTCGTTCAGCCCTTCTACGCCCCAGAGCCCGCGGCGCAGGGCGCAGAGCACCTGAAAATCACTGAAGGCCTGCAACACCGATCTTGCCAGCGCGTCCCACTGTTCCGTTGTGCTGTTGCTGTTCAGACCGTGATCCTGCATCAGCGATAAGTAGTGGCGATAGCCTACCGGTGGCGGCAGGGGTTGGTTGTTGCCATCGATTCGTCCTTCCCCGTTATTGCTGAATGCCTGAGGACTGCCACTGACCGAGTGGCCGCAGATCAGCGCCTGAGTGTCTTCCAGTGGTGGTTTGTTGGTGCGGCCATTCAGCCACACCACATCTTCAAACTCTGCGTTACGGGCCTGCTGAAGGGTGCTGGCGTCCAAGGTGTTGGTGTTGACTGCTTCGGCCAGTTGGCGAATGCCACTGCCTTCGGCAAAGCGGTAACTCTTGCGCAACATGGCCACTGCCTGATCCAGGGGCTGACCGTCGGCGCTCTGCAGGGTTGTCGGGATGTCGGTGCCAGTAATGGTTTTCAGCCATTGCACCGTGGCAGGCAGGTAATACCCGTCAGGCGCACGCTGACACAGTTCGCCTAACACTGCGCCGGCGTCTACCGAGGCCAGCTGGTCTTTATCACCCAACAGAATCAGTTGGGCGTTGGCGGGCAGGGCGTCAAATACCGACGCCATCAAGTCGAGGTCCACCATGGACGCTTCGTCGATCACCAGAATATCCACCAGCAGCGGGTTGTCGCGGTTATGGCGGAATTTGCGGGTGTCCGGACGGCTGCCCAGCAGCCGGTGCAGGGTGGTTACTTTGGTGGGAATGTCTGGCAGAGTCACCTGTCCCGGCAACTGCGCCAGTGGCAGGCGGCTGACGGCACCGCCAATGGATTCGTTCAGTCGCGCAGCAGCTTTGCCGGTGGGGGCAGCCAGGCGGATGCGGTATTTGCGCCCGTCCCGTTCGGTGGATTCGCCCGCGACGGACTGCAGGGCGGCCAGTAAATTCACCACAGTGGTGGTCTTGCCGGTGCCGGGGCCACCGGTAATGACGGCGAAACGGTTGCGGGCCGCCAGGGCGCAGGCGAGCTTTTGATAGTCCACAGGCGAGCCCACAGAATCCTGGGGTTTAAACAGTACTTCCAGAGCTTTGCTCAGTGTTGTGGCAGCGGGTGAAGATGGGTCGGCCAGGGTGGACGACGGCTGCGCCAGACGCTGCAGAATGCCGGCAGCGATTTGCTGCTCATAGCGCCAGAAGCGGCGCAGGTAGAGCCGACTACCACTCAACACCAGCGGCGTAGTATGTGAACCATTACTTACCGCTAAAGCATTGTCCAGAGCGGCCAGGCATTGCTGAGTGGATACGCGAGCCAGGACTTCTCCGGGGCCATTGAGGCTGCCGCCAGTGTTTGCTGGCTCTGCCGATGTGCCTGGCGAATTGTCCCTGTTGTGAGCGGAGTGAGATGCGTTCGGCTCCTCCGGTGGCAGCGAGAGAGTGCTGTCGGCATCGGCCAGCAGGGTGGCCAGATCCACGCACACGTGGCCCCGGCCCACCTGGTGAGAAGTCAGTGCAGCGAGTAGCAAAACCAGCGGTTGCGGGGCTTCACCCTGCTCTTTCGACAGATCCTGAATCAGCCGCGCAAAGCGCACGTCTAATGGTCGAATCCAGCCGGCTTGCTGCCAGTTATCCAGCAACTCCAGAAGGGCTTCTGTCTGGTTCAACGCAAGGCTGCTGTCCTGGCTGGGAGTAACTGAAGCAGTTTTAACCACATCAACGGCCTCATCCAGATCAAAGGCAAACTGGTTATCGGTATTCCGCGTTTTGCTCATGCCGCCACCTCCCCGGGTGCTGTCTTGCCGTCAAACATGGCATCCAGTTGTTCGATCAGTGCTCTGGGTGGTTTGTCGGTAAACGCCCCTGCCCCGGGCGCATTCACGCCGCGTAAAAACAGATACACCGCGCCGCCCATGTGCTGGCCGTAGTCATAATCCGGCAGGCGGGCTTTCAGCAAACGGTGCAGGGCCAGCAAATAAAGGATGTACTGCAGGTCGTAGCGTTTCTCCAGAATCGCCTCACCCATGGCTTGATCTGTGTAGGCGCTGTCGTTATCGCCAAGATAGTTGGATTTGTAGTCCAGCACGTAATATTGCCCGTTGTGTTCAAACACCAGATCGATAAAGCCTTTCAGCATGCCGTTGAAGCGCCCGTCATCCACCCGCGGTCGGTCAGCGCCGTTGAGAGTGTGCTCGGTAACCAGTCTGTCCATGGCCCGGGTGCTGACGTTGCGGCTTTCAAACCAGAACTCCAGTTCCGGGCGCAGTGTGCCAAGGCTGGCCAGGCTGGTGCTTTCGCCGCTACTGCGGCTCAACGGCAGTGGCTGGCGGATCAGCGCCAGTATCCACTGTTCCAGAGTATCAACCCAGTCACTCCAGCCCCGGGTGCTGCAGCGGCGGGTGAGCTGTTCGCGCAGTTGTGAGGGGTTATTCACAATGTGTTGCAGGCCCTGCTGCACGCACCATTCCAGCAAATCGTGCAGAAAGGTTCCCGGGCCTGCGCCTTTGGGAAAATGATGCAGGCTGTGGCTGAGCGGGATGATCAAGTCGTCCGCCTCTGGGTTGTGGGCGCCCTCTTCCAACAGGTTCTGGGTTTCGGCGTCTTCCACTTCACCGGCGAATACTATGCCGGTGCCAGACAGGCCGCTGTACTCCAGGGAGGAGTAGCTGGCAATCCACCAGTCTTCCCGGGCCTCGCGGGTTGAGATCAGCGCTGGCCCGAGCGCTGCGGGTGCCTCTTCGGCGTAACGTAGACTGGTAGCCGCCGGCAACGGCTCGGCACACAGCTCGGTGTGGCCATTAACCAGATGGTTCAGCGCGTCACTCAGCGGCTGCTGCGCCGCAGGTTCACCACCCAGCAGGTAACCCAGGCCGCTGAGGTGCCAGTTTTCAATGTCGGCAACGCCGACCCAGGTGGCGAAGCGGGCGCGGGTCAGGGCCACGTAGAGTTTGCGGATGTCCTCGCCCAGCCGCTCCCGATCGGCGCGGGCAACGTCTTGGGGGCTGGGATCGAACACGGTGACCAGCTGAGAGTGGTCATCGTGATAACGCACGAACGACTGTTTTTCACTCTGGGCGCGGAACGCGGTGCCAAAGGGCAGGAACACCAGCGGGTATTCCAGGCCTTTGGACTTGTGCACGGTGATGACTTTCACCAACCCGGCATCGCTTTCCAGGCGCAGGGTGCGGTGTTCGTCTTCTTCGTCAGCCGCGCGCAGAATCTGGGTGTAGTGATGCACCAATGCGTGTTCGCCATCCAGTTGCAGGCTGTCCTGCTGCAGCAATTCGGCAATGTGCAGAATGTCGGTCAGCCGGCGCTCGCCGTCGGCGCGTTGCAGCAACTGGCCGGGCACGTCAAAGTCCATCAGGAAACTGCGCAGCATGGGCAGCACGCCCTGGCTTTGCCACTGTTGCTGATAGCCCATAAAGCGTTCGATTTCGCGCTCCAGCGCCATCTCGTCGGTCAGCAGCCGGTCAAGATAACTCCAGGGTAGACCCAATGTAGGCGTGGCCAGCGCCGCGCGGGCGTAGGCCAACTGACGGGGTTCGGCAAAGGCTTTGAGCCAGTACAGCACTTCCTTTGCTTCTTGGGAGGTGAGTACCGAATCCCGGTCGGACAGGTACACGCTTTTGATGCGCCTTTGGCCCAGGGCATCCCGCACCGCAGCCGCTTCGTTACGGTTATTCACCAGAATGGCGATGTCTTTGGGTGCAACCGGCTCCAGGTCAGTCGGATTGTCCGTCAGGGCAAAACCGGCCAAACCCTGCTGGCCCAAAGTCAGCAGGCGGGCGATTTCGCTGGCACAGGTTTCGGCCACATCCGTTGTGGCGGTGCCTTTGGCCAGGCTCTTGCGATTGCCGTTTCTGTCTTCCTGATCACTTTCCAGTGACCACAGCGTCAGGCTGGGCTGTATGTCGCCATTAACCGACCACAGGCGTTTGGTGCCGTTGGCCGCCACGCCCTGAAATGGCAGGGCTGAGGTATCGCCCTTGCCGAACAGGAAGGCACCTTCCGGGCTGTTTAGATCGCCATGCTCGAACACCCGGTTGACGGCTGTCACCATAGGTTTGGATGAACGGAAGTTGCGGCCCAGGGTCCAGGTGCGGTCGCGGGCGCCGGTGCGGGCGTCCAGATAGGTGTAGATGTCGGCGCCGCGGAAGCCGTAAATGGCCTGTTTCGGATCGCCGATCATCAGCAGGCAGGTATCCGGATGGTTCTCCGCAACCCGGTAAATCCGGTTGAAGATGCGGTATTGCACCGGATCGGTGTCCTGGAACTCATCGATCAGCGCCACCGGGAACTGCCGGCGAATGGTCGCCGCCAGTTGATCGCCGCGGGGGCCATGAAGCGCGTCGTCTAGCCGCGTGAGCAGGTCGTCAAAGCCCATTTCCGAGCGCTTTTGCTTTTCCGATTCCAGCCGCTGATTGATCCAACCCAGAGCGTGCTGAAGGATGCTGGATTTAGCTGTTGGCAGTTGTTTTAAATCCACTTCAAGTTGACTAATTTCAGACATGGCGGGGTGATGTGGAAATGGGTCAGCACCTTTCCATATTTCACCTAGTCCTTCTTCGGTTAGATAGAAGTAACCTTTGGGTCTTTTTTTCTCACTTTCCAGAAACCCTTTTGGAAGACTCTCCGCGCTTTCAGTCCAATTTTCGAGATGAGAGAGAGCGTTTCTTATGGTATTTGCCTGTGTCCCACCAATGAGCTTATCGCTGGCTTTTTTATAGTTCTGAGTTGTATCTATCCACTCTCGAAGCTCGGAGCACCACTCCTTCCAAGGCTCTTTCAATCGCTGGAGATAGTCCGATTTCTCTTTCTCTGCTTTATCAATAAGAACCTCTGCTGACTCGACCGGTAATACATTACTTTTCACCTTCCCAATTAGTGATTTCAGGGCTTTGCCAAGATCAGTTGGATTTTGCCACCATGATATTAAATCTGCGGTTTTTTCGGGGTTGAGCGGATAGATAAACGTGCGCCAGTAGTCGCGCGCTACTTCATCGAGCAGCTCGCTCTGATCGGTTTCCAGTGACAGGCGAAACAGGCTGCCGCTGTCGAACGCGTGCTCAGTGAGCATACGGTTACACCAGGCATGGATAGTGGACACCGCGGCCTCGTCCATCCATTCAGCGGCCAGCAGCAGCTTTTTGCGGCAGTCTGGCCAAGTTGCCGGATCTGGATAACTCTCATCCCGGAGCTGATGGATCAGTGCGGTTTCTGCAGAGGCCTGGATGCTGTCGGAGGTACTGGAAAATACCTCGGCGGCCTGAGTGAGCCGTGTGCGAATACGATCCCGCAGTTCCTTGGTAGCCGCGTCGGTAAAGGTTACGACCAGGAGGTTTGGCGGCAGCATGCCGGCAGCCAGAGCACTGCCTTTGGGTTGTCCATGGCCCAATACCAAACGCACGTACAGGATTGCGATGGTGAAGGTTTTGCCGGTACCGGCGCTGGCCTCAATCAGGCTGCTGCCGTTCAGGGGCAGAGTCAGAGGATCAAGGTTCGGGTTTTTCGTCACGGTGATAGCCGTCATAGCTTGCCCTCGATCTGACCGGCGGCGGATTTGTCCTGG
>TARA_R110001583_G_scaffold188860_3_pt1 | contig 59711 bp, 56 predicted proteins | sample TARA_R110001583 | Tara Oceans TARA_R110001583 (sample SAMEA4398432) | marine metagenome | biome: Polar Biome; feature: [MES] marine water layer (ENVO:01000295) within the mesopelagic zone...; material: water (ENVO:00002006), including particulate matter (ENVO:01000060) such... | reverse complement strand
GACAAGAAAACTAAAACCTTGTTTGATTAACAGTTGAACCGTATTAGGTGTCGCTGCTACGCGGTTTTCATTATCTTGACGCTCTCTAGGTACGCCTATTTGCATGTTTTATTACCTTTGCGTTTATATTTTTCATTGCCTATTAAAAAGATCAATAGACCTTGATGGGTGAATTTAAGTACATAAAAGGCAAAACCTGATTGCACCTCTGGGACATCATCTAATGTCAGGAGATAAGCAAAGCTTGTTCCATAAGCCATAAAGTTTTAACTTACTGATTTTATGAAGTATTATTGTTGTTAAATATTTCAATAATGATTGTTATATGCTTTTTTGGAGGAGTTAGAAGACAATTGTCGTAAAATTAACAACTCTGTTTTAAACCTGCCTATGATTTATTGCGCTGTTGGGGCAATGTTTGATTAGCGACAAAACCCACATTGCTCTGTTCGTTGTTGCTCATTACTCTCAAAATATAATGTTAACCTATTGAATAATGGTCTTATTTTCTTTGGTCTGAGTATTGCACTTTAGTTTTTAATCTAGCTTTAAACCTAGTTTTTAATCAACTTTATCAATCGGGAGATTATGTATGGATGCTATTTTTGATTATGGCGAAAAAGTCAGAGTGATTAAAAATATAAGAAATGACGGTACCTTTATGGGCAGTGATCGCGGTGAGTTAATTATTAGAAGAGGCAGTCAGGGTTATATAAAAGGAGTCGGTAAATTTCTTCAGGACCAAGTTATCTATCAAGTTCATTTTATTGAGCAAGGGTGCACGGTCGGATGCAGAGAATCAGAGTTAGCCAGTTTGCAAGCGCCTTGGATAGATCGTTTATTTGAGCGTGGCGATCCAGTGGTCGCTTTACAATCACTTTCTAGTGCTGGCAAGTTGATTGTCGAAGAAGGGGGGAAAGGGACTATTTTGGGTTTAAAAGATAATAACAAACCTTTGGTATATCGAGTTTCATTCGTGAACAACAATGATTTAGATTTTAATTCATGGTTAATACCTGAGTCAGCATTAAAGCTGGATCAAACATTACCTAAAGTAGGAAAGCGTAAATGATGTATGTCGCCAGTCAAAACTTACCAGTGAATCTGCAATATCAATTAATTAAACTTGCTTGGGCACAATATCAAAGTTCACCAGAAAATCTTGATGCCGCATGTTTGGCAACATTGAAGCAACAAGCAAAAAGTGCACAAAAAATTATCAGGACTGTTTTAAATAGTGAACAAGCAGAAAGTTATTCTGTGATCCCAGAAGAGGTGAATTTTGTTGTTGAACAACTTATTTTGCAATGCGAGACCCTTGAAAGCTTTCAGTTATTACTAAAAAAACAAAACATAACGCAAGAAGAATTACAGATAGCCATTTATCAAGATTTGCTTTGTGAAAAAATAATTGAAGCTCAAAGCAACGCATATATAGTGGTAACTGATCAAGAAGCAAGCGATTATTATGACAAAAATAAGCATCAATTTATGCACCCTGAACGTCGTCACGTTAGTCATATTTTAATCACCATTAATGATCAATTTGAGGAAAATAAAAAAAGTCATGCATTGATACGCATTAATGCTTTACGTATAAGTTTATTGGATAAAAAAGAACTTTTTGCGACCAAAGCAATGAGTCACTCTGAGTGTCCTACAGCCCTAAATAATGGAGTTGTTGGTAAGGTCAGTAAAGGTCAACTTTACCCAGAGTTAGATAAGGTATTATTTGCCATGCAGGCGGATACCATGAGCGCGGTTGTTGAAAGTGAAATTGGCTTTCATTTATTGTATTGTCATGAGATTTATCCTGCCTTTGAGACTCCCAAAGCAGAGGCACTAAAAGAGATAACGAAGCAGTTAAATCAACATCGCAAAAGTAAATGTGAAAAAAAATGGTTAACAAGCTTATTGGTAGCAACGTCTGTTTAATGCCAATTAATATTCACATCATTTTTAATGATTAAAAGTAATTATTAAAAACAATCATTATCCGGCACAGGAAATGTTCCCTGGCCGAATAATAATTGGCCTTCTTAACTATGCTCCTCCTGGTTCTCCTGTAAATCTCACTAATATATCTTCATCAGCAACAATGGCTTGGCATGCTAAACGATGCTTTGGAGGCATATCTCCAACCATCGCGCGTTCAGCATCCTTCTTAGATAATTTACCAATATTTTTGAGGCCTTCTCGTTCTTTATCTGTGAGCATAGCACCCTTGATATGATCGCCATCAAGATGGGTCACTTCCACCAAACAAGAACCACATTCCCCATTTTTACATTCATGAGGGATATTCACGCCATTCTCTTGTGCTAATCCTAATAGCGCATCACGTTTACCAACAACAGGTGTCACTTTTTTATTTTTACGCATTGTGGGTGATGAAAAATATACTGTAGCCATATAACATTTCCTTATTGAGTAGAGGAACAATCTGAATATCCTTAACCCACGAGCTAAGGATTATTGGTCAGATTGACTTGAAGGATAAATGCCTAAAATAGAGCAGCAAAGCTAATACAGAAAACCACTTGTAAAAGGACAACGGAGGGCATTGTTTTACATAAAACAGTTAAAAGGTTTTAGCCATGCGACACATTAAATTTATTTAGCCTGATAGTTACGCGATTAAGCAGATAACCTTTAATACTAATTGCAATTAATAAGCCACAAGCTAATTCAATTTAGCACAACAATAGAAGGATGTTTGACATTTATAAAGCACGGTAAGAGGAATTAAAAACAATTAAAAAACAGTGTGTTACATTATTATAAAATAATGAAAGTCGGTTTTTTAATGTATTGTATTTTGAAAACATAAGCGTGTTAAAAGCAACCCACTTATGTTTAAAATTTGCTTTGCATAAAGCTGACAAAGTGCGCGGTTGATGACAATTTTGTATGTTTCGGGTTCTTACATTACTGGCATTAACAACATTCTTGCTCAATTTTATACAAAAGGGACTTGGCATCGTCATCTTCACAGAGGTCAAAATATTCATATAAGGTATTTATCTGGTTACCAATAAAATTTAAATTGTCATGTTGTAATTTTGCTTGTTGCTCTCTTTTTTGGCTAAAGTAGGTATGCCAACGTTCATCACCATGACCAGCATTAATATTGCTATCTAGCATCTCTATCAACTGGTCTGCTTTTAAGTCACAACGCAAGCCAACAAATGATTGATAGCGATCACCTTCTGTATTGTCATTGTTTTCTTCATTCATATCTTTATTCATTTTATTTTCCTTATATTTTTATATCGGTATGAGGAGTAAAACACTCAGTATAAGATTTACATTCGCTACAACTAGGAGCCTTACAAATATAGTCACCTTCTTGCTGACAAAGTTGACGATAAAAGAAACGCTTCCAGCGCATGTTTTCAGTATTGAGTGCAAATAGAGTAGGGAAGTTATGCTCAATTAAATGCCCAAGATGAGCTCTATTTTTTAGCCCTAAACTTTCCCAAAGGTGGTAATTTGTTAAACAAGCGCTTGCGATAATAGTGGCTATTTCCTTTGATGAAGGATCCTCTTCGTTGCTATGCAGGCATAATAATGCGAACAGATCCTGACGTTCGTCTTCTTTGAAAGAGAATAGTTTTTCACACAGTGTTGCGCGCTCACGAATAGGTGCCCAGTCTTCTTTGTACCAAGCAATTTCTTGTTGTAACAGTTCGACGTTATTGATGGTTTTTCTGAGTGTTTGGTAGCTTTCTTTTGTGAGACCTAATCCATGGGGCAAAATAATGTCGCCTGATAACTGAGCACTTATCATGTGTCTGCAGGCCTCAAGATTCAGGGCTGAATAATAACTTAATGGTAAAGGTTTGACCGACAAGGCAGTGGCTGGCGTAGGATTCATTTCATTCGCTGTTGTTTCAAGTGAATTTATTTGTTGCTGACCTTGGATATTCATCGTAAACCTCATTGTGTCTTAATCACTTTAAAATTATAAAATGACAACTGATTTGATTTGCGCCCATAGCTTGATACCGATAGCGAGTTGTAATCTTTGTATTGATGAATTACTAATGTTGGCCAGCAAGTATTGTTGTGGGGCGACTTCAAGGGTAATAATACTGTCACCTGAAATATTTGTTTCCTCAATACAGCTAATGGTGACGGCGAGAATATTGCAAATTGAAGTATCTACAGGGCGAGAAAGACAAAGGCTGACATCTTTGGCATTAATCTGACATCTCACAGTACTATTAACCTCAACTTCGATTTTTGGCACGAGGAATCTAATGTTATTAGCAATTAACTCTGTTAAGTATTTATCTTGATATGCACTGACGACAGTGTAAAACAAGCAACTTCGTTGACCATTAAAAATGTGGCCAGCATTACAATCAAGCATCACTTTGGATAGTGCGCCACTTTGTACCAGTCGGCCTCTATCGATAATGGCAATATAATCTGCTAAACGAGCGACTTCATTGGCAGAATGACTGACATAGATAATAGGAATTGATAAGGCTTGATGCAGTTCTTCCAAGTAAGGTAATACTTCGCTCTTTAAAGCATGATCTAAAGCTGATAAGGGTTCATCCATTAAAAGTAGTTTTGGTGATGTTAGTAGTGCACGAGCAATCGCAACGCGCTGGCGTTCACCTCCTGATAAGGAAGTGGGTGCTCGGTCTAATAATGATGTTAAGGCCAAAAGATGACAGATAGTATTAAAATGAATTTTTTTTGCTGTTGCCGCGATACGTCGATATCCAAAATTAAGATTTTCACGGACATTAAGGTGTGCAAAAAGACTCGCTTCCTGAAAAACATAACCAATTTCACGTTGATGCGGGGGGACAAAAATCCCTTTTTGGGAATCCTGCCAAACGGTACCTCCAATGGCAAAATAACTATTGGGCAATTTTTCCAATCCTGCCATTGCTCTTAAACAGGTGGTTTTCCCCGACCCAGAAGGGCCAAATAGTGCAGAAACACCTTGTATGGGGAGATCGAGGTTAATATCTAAATTGAAATTAGGTCGCTCAATCTTGAACGTCGCGTTAATCTGATTCATGCTATTTGCCTGTTTGTTGCTACAAGGCGCTTGTCATGCTTGTCTTTAGGTTGCGTATTGATGTTAAATTGTTTTTTTGTTTGATAATTAATGCAATAGATAAATAATAATCCAATAAAAGAGACCAGTATCATGCCTCCAGCTAACCAGTGAGCCTGTTCATACTCCATCGCTTCCACATGATTATATATCTCCACCGATAACACGCGTGTTTGCCCTGGGATATTGCCTCCAATCATTAACACCACACCAAATTCGCCGATTGTATGACAGAAGCCCATGATAGCGGCGGTGAAAAAACCGGGTTTAGCTAAGGGCAGGGCAACTAAATAAAAGGTTTCAAAAGGGCTCGCTCGTAATGTGGCTGCCACTTCTAAGGGGCGTTTTCCAAAAGCTGCGAAGGCATTTTGTAGAGGTTGTACTACAAAAGGTAATGTATGTACTGCGCAGGCGATAGCAATACCTAAAAAACTAAAGGGCAGACTGCCTAATCCAATAAAAATGGAAAATTGACCAATTGGACTATTGGGCCCTAATAACAATAGTAGGTAAAAACCAAGCACAGTGGGGGGTAGTACCATTGGCAAAGTGCATAAACTACCAACAATAGGCTTTAGTTTTGATTGTGTCTGTGAAAGCCACCATGCAAGTGGGGTCGCTAATGTGAGCAGAATCAGTGTCACAATAGTTGCAAGTTTGAGGGTTAGCCATATTACTGATAAGTCAGGCATGAGGACTCACTTCATAACCAAAAGAACGGATAATGTTGAGTGCTTCAGGGCTTTTTAAATATTCTAAAAATACCTGGGCTGCCGGGTTACTCTTACCTTGGTTAAGTAGGACTGCATCTTGTTTTATCGATTGATAAAAAGCGCTGGGGATAATCCAAGCAGAGCCTGAGGTGATTATTCCATTATGTGTCACCTGTGAGAGCGGTATAATGCCTTGTCTTACATTACCACTACTAACATATTGAAATACTTGACCGACATTCTGTCCATACAAGAGTTTATCTTTTAATTGAGGGTAAAGGCCTAAATGCTTTAATACCTGTATTGCTTGCTCGCCATAGGGCGCTATTTTGGGATTGGCGATAGCTAAATGAATTAAATTACTTGATTTTAGACGATTACCCGCTTGGTCGATAAGTTCAGGCTCCTGTGACCAAAGTGCTAATTTACCCTTTGCGTAGGTAAATTGACTGTCTTTATCGGCGAGTTGTTGTTGAACAAGTTTTGCTGGGCGTATTTGGTCTGCCGCTAGGAATATTTCAAAGGGGGCGCCATGAGTGATTTGAGTGAACAATTTTCCTGTCGAGCCCACTGAAATTAGCAATTTATGGCCTGTTGCTAACTCAAATTGTGTAGAAAGTACTTTTAAAGGTTTCAAAAAATTGCCTGCAACAGCAACATTAATGTCATCAGCAAAACAAATGCTACTGCTGGTGAGTAATGAGATAACATATATCACCTGTTTTAATGATGTCATCATCTACTCTCTCAAATTTGATATTTGGATCTAATAAAGTGAATCGGCAAACATGTCTCAATGCTTGCCTTGGGTTATACCAAACGAAGTAAAAAGGTGATCATTCTTGCTGGTTAAAATGATGACTAACTGCGTTGTGAGTTTTGAAGTGAGAACAACTACCTCCTGCAACTCACGCCTTGTTAGTCATCATTTTCCCTACGCAACCTCTGATCACTTTATTAATTCAATTGGTATTACTTTGGCTTTACAACCCTAATTCAGGTTTAATTATTTCAAGCCATTCTGTAATGCGTTGTTCTGATAATGAAGATTGATTATCGTAGTCTAAAACCAAACCAACAAATTCATCACCATCGAGTGCTTCTGAATCATTAAATGTGTAACCACTATTTGGCCAGCGACCAATCAATGTCGCACCAGCCTCACTGAAAAGAGTAAACAGTTCACCCAGTGCATCAACAAACTCATCAGGATAACCTTCTTGATCTCCTAGACCGTATAATGCGATGGTTTTACCCGTGAAATCAGCCTCCTCAATGTCTTCTGCAATTTCTTCCCAACTTTCACTTTCACAATCCACTGATAAACCTGGTAATTCGCCTTCCCCTAAAGTGGGTGTACCAATGATTAGTTTATCAAATGCTAATAAATCTTCGACAGAGCAACGGTTAATGTTAATTGGCTTAGCAACTTCATCACTGTCCAGCATGTTGTAAATGAGTTTCGCCACTTTGCGTGTTTTACCTGTATCGGTTCCAAATACTATGCCTACTTTAGTCATATTAACTCTCCGGTTAGTTTTAATTTTTAATGTTTTATTGGTTTGTTTAATTAGTGGTTATCAACAATGATCACTATTACAAAATACTTTTAAACAATACTTTTACAAAATACATTTGCACAATACATGCCTGATTGAGTAAATAGGGTGGGTTAGTTAACTGACTGATTTTTAATGATTTAAGTGAAGTTTTCGTAGTCGGTGATTTGTTCGGTTTGATACAAGCCATACAATTGTCTTACTTATAACAATTCTTTTTGTAGTGTTATGTGTTTTACGTTAATTAAAAACAGCAAGATAGTCGTTAAAAGTGGGGAAATGTTTCCCCACTCAAAATATTGGAGAGTGTTTGATAACGATTATTCTCACTATAATTTTAAATTTCAGCGCCATGTTTATTAAGGGTGATAATATGGATAGGAATTTTTTTACGTGTTTGCTGTGATGCCGTTTCAACCAGTTTAGTTAATCCACCGCAACAGGGCACATCCATTCTGAGTACGGTAAGACTCTTTAGGTGGCCATAACGGATCATGATGGTGAGTTTTTCAATATAGGATTCTTGATTGCTGTCGAGTTTGGGGCAGGCAATCAATAACTTTTTACCTTTTAAATAACGGCTATGAAAATCGCCAGCAGCAAAAGCGCTACAATCTGAAGCTAATAATAGATCAATATTATTAAATTCTGCACTAGTAGGGTTAATCAGATGGAGTTGAATGGGCCAATGACTAAGTTGGCTACTTAAGCTTGTTCCTTTTATTTCAGATGTATCATTTTGTGTCGTACCAGCCTCGCTGGTGGACGATATAGACATGTTTTGCTCTTTAGTACTGGGGCAACGACTTATTTTGTTATCTCGATTATGTTCAGGTACTGAAATATTTTGTTCATTTAATACCTTAAGGGCTATGGCATAATATTCAAGTTCATTATGCTCTAGCATATGTTCAAGATGTGCTTTGATAACTTTGTTACCGCCTTTTATAATGTTTATCATTACTTGCCGTTCATCATAAGGGACAGCTTCACGTTGTGTCACCTTCATCGCTCCTGTTGGGCATTTTCCAAGGCATGCACCTAAACCATCACACATCAAATCGCTAATCAGACGCGCTTTGTTGTCGATGATTTGTAATGCACCTTCATGGCAGGCTGGTACGCAATCACCACAGCCATTACAAAGGGCTTCGTCTATCTCGATAATATCTCGTAACATGTCGTTATCCTTATCTAAAAATCATCATCATCATCGTCGCCATCGTCTAGATCTGCAGTTACTGCGGTGACCGGTTGGTAAACTTCTACACGATCACCATCTTCCAATTGTTTGTTTTTAGCGCAGGCTTTACCAAAAATGCCTATTTTTAATTTTGTTAAATCTAGGTCAGAAAATTCACTGAGCAATTTGGATTGCTCAATAGCTTGTTGAGCTGTTATCGGCGAAGGTAATTCTAATTCTTGCCAGAAACTGTCACTGCCCGCAGCGTAGGCAACACTTAACTTGATCATATTAGCTCTCTCAATTAATCGACTTTGCATGAAAAAATAACTTCGGGTGTTTTCTCATCTCGAATTAATTCAATTAAACGTTTTAGAGCAAGAATGAATCCGAGCATAATAAATCCACCGGAGGGCAGTATGACTAATAACAAGCCTTTATATTGAGGCATGGGATCTAGCTCTATCATTGAAAAACTATCTCCAAGTAATAAGCTCGCATTAGCAAACAAAGTACCACTACCAATTAATTCTCTGCATCCACCGAGCACCACTAATGCCAAAGTAAACCCTAAACCAGCGGCTAAACCATCTACAATAGCCGGTAACCATGGATTTTTGGCAGCATAAGATTCTGCTCGCCCCAAAATGGCACAGTTGGTAACGATCAGCGGAATAAATAGACCTAATACTTTATGTAATTCATGTAACCAGGCATTCATCATCAGATCCGCGATGGTCACTAATGATGCGATGATCAAAATAAAAATAGGGATACGTACCTGTGGAGATAAGAAATCACGTATTAAAGAGATCATGAGACCCGAAAGCACCATGACGGCAGTACTTATTAACCCTAAGCCTAAACCATTGGTTGCTCCACTGGTCACGGCAAGTAACGGACAGAGTGCTAACATTTGTGTGAATACCACATTGTTATCCCAGAGCCCGTTTTTAATGATCTGTTTATAATTGTATTTTTCTTTGGTCGTGTTTTGTTGCGTTTCTTCTATTGTTGTAGCCGTTGATGTGCATGACATAATCACTTCCTTTTATGTTGTTTAGTCGATGGTCGCCGTGGCATCAAATGCTGGCGTAGCTTGGTTTATTTGTAAAAAGAAAGCCTTATTTTCTTGAAGCTGAAGTAACGTTTTATGAACACCTTTTATGACGGCTCGCGGTGTAATCGTTGCACCAGTAAAAGCATCAAATTGGCCACCATCTTTTTTCACGGCCCAACCAGTCGCGTCGGGTTCAGTTAAAGACAAACCATTAAAACTCAAAATCCAATCTGATTTAGGTAATTCAATTTTATCACCTAGACCAGGCGTTTCTGTGTGGCTCAATACCCTTACACCACTTACTTTTCCGGCTGCTGTGATAGCTACAATTAAAGAGATATCACCCGAATAACCTGAGGATTTGGTAAATAAAATAATGGCATTCACTTTGTCTTTTAGCATTGCGCGATAAAAACTCAGTGAGTGACCGTCGATATCTATTTGGTATTTCTGATCTAAGGGCTGATTATCATAAAGATGACTTGGTAATACTTGATCTAACAATTTAGTCAGATCTTCTCGTTGTCTTTGCGCAATAGGTTGTGCGGTTAAATTATTTGCTAATAACAGTAGGGAGCAAACAATTAAACTCACTACGCCCATCAACATCGCAGGATACGCAATATGCTGTTTTATTTTGTCAGTGACAATGTTCATTTGCCTTCTCCATATAATCGATGTTTAGTCGCATTTTCGATAAGCGGACTGACCGAATTCATTAATAAAATGGCAAAGGCGACACCTTCTGGATAAGCACCAAATATACGGATCAGAAAGATTAATACGCCACAGGCGAACCCATAATAAATTCTGCCTTTAGGTGTTGTTGGACTGGTGACTGGATCCGTAGCAATAAAGAAGGCTGCTAACATTAAACCACCACTAGAAAGTTGTGATATTGGCGATAAGATTGTTTCTGGCGATATCCACCAGGCAAATGTAGCAGGAAGGATACAGCCAATAATCAAACTACAGGCAATGCGCCAATCAATAACGTTTTTGACATTCATCCATATGCCACCGATAAGCAGTAATAAAGGTGATTCCCCTAAGCTGCCAGGACTTATCCCGAATAACATCGGTAACAGAGAAAGATGTGTTTCACTGCTACCTGTTTCCATGACTGCACCTAGTGTTGTTGCGCCAGTAAAGGCATCAACAACGTCAGTAAATATCGGTAATAAGGGCAAAATGGGGTCCGGTGCTGGCCAGTCTGTCATTTCTACGGGGAAAGAGATCAGCAATACCACACGAGCGAGCATGGCGGGGTTAAATAAATTTTGTCCTAGTCCTCCATAGACCTGTTTTCCTAAGACAACAGCAACCGCAGCGCCAAAGGCACCAAGATACCAAGGGAAATGTGGTGGTAAACTCATGACTAATAACAACACGGTGACAATGGCACTCCCGTCACTTAAACTACCAAGCGCTTTCTTTTGGCATTTTTGACATAACCATTCACTGAGTAACCCCGCGATAATCGAAGCAAAAACCAGTTCAAAAGCAGGTTCACCAAAAAGGAATAACCCAAGTATTAATGCAGGCAGTAAACCTAAAATAACTTGGCGCATTAAACGACAGACCGTCATGCCCGAATGAACATGGGGAGCACTTAATAATAATGTTGTCATAATTAGGATTCCTTAACCGTCTCTTTTTTATTTTTTTTAGCGCGTTTAGCTGCTTCTCGTGCTTGTTTTTTTGCTTCTTTTTCGGCTGATTTTTTAGCCGTTTCTTTTTCTAATCGTTGTGTACGTTGTTGATTAAGCCTGCGAGCAAGTTGTGCTTTATTTTCCATTTTCTTTTGTCGTCCAAGTTCTGCATTAGCATAAGAAAAATATTGGGTAAGGGGTAAAGACGCAGGACAAATAAAAGCACAGGAACCACATAATAAGCAGCTACTTAGGCCCTGTTTTTGAGCGGACTGTAAGTCATCATGGGCAACAAATTCCGCCATAGCATTGGGTAATAAGCCCATAGGGCATGCTTCTACACAACGGCCACAACTGACACAAGGGCTGGTGCTAGATTTCGCTAACTCATGCTCCTTAAGAAATAATATGCCACTGGTACCTTTAATAATCGGTGTATGCATATTCGTGATAGCATGACCCATCATTGGCCCTCCGATAATCATGCGATTTGATATCGGTTTTAAACCACCACAAAAGGCCACTAGTTCAGATATTAATGTACCAATTGGGGCTTCTATATTCATCGGCTGTTCAAGTGCGCCACCGCTTAATGTGACTACTCTGTGGGTCATGGGATTGCCATAGCGGATGGCATTATAAATAGCAGCGCAAGTTGCCACGTTTTGCACAAAAACACCGACGTCAGTTGAGCGTTTCCCTTTTGGTACTTCTACTTTGCATAACGCTTGAATAAATTGCTTTGCTGATCCCATTGGGTAGTGAGTCGGTAATGTTTTTACTTCAATATTGTCATCTTCACTGGCTGCATCTGTTAACGCTTTTAAGGCTTCTATTTTATTATCTTCAACGCCAATAATAGCTTTAGGCGCAGCACACATTTTTAACAGATAACGAACGCCCCCAATAACTTGTGCACTCTGTTCGCGCATGACCAAATCATCACAGGTCAAGTAGGGCTCGCACTCACAGCCATTAATTAATAAGCTATCAATTTTTTTGTTTAAGGTTGAGCGTATTTTAGAGGCAGCCGGAAAAACAGCTCCCCCCATACCAACCACACCGGCTGCGTCAATAATATCAATCATTGCTTCTCGGCTTAGTGATTCAATACTTACATCACTATTGAGTTTTATAAGCTCTTTTTGGTCTTCAGGATCACAAACAAGGTGTATCATTTGTTCTTCGCCACCACCTGGAATAGCAGATCGATGCTTAGCAATGTCCAGAACAATTCCCGATTGAGGTGCGTGGATATTTGCACTACTACCAGATCCTTTAGCAATTAATTGTCCTGCAATAACTTTTTCTCCTGCTGACACCAGAGGTTTAGCGGGTAATCCAGTATGTTGTTTAAGATTAATATAGAGTCGTTTAGGCGGCGTCATTCGTGTTATTTCTGTATGGTTACTTAACTGTTTGTGCCCGATGGGATGAACGCCACCCCTAATTAGCGAATGTGAAAAAAGCATAGTTAACCTCTTCTTAGCTATGTGTTGGTTTAGGCCAGGCCCAACCGTCATTAAAAATAGGATCAGTTTTATAGCTAATCGCATCTTGTGGGCAGGCACTGACACACATCCCACATCCTGTACAAATCGCAGATATCACACCATGAAGTTGTTTATTGGCGCCAACAATTGCGTCAAAAGGGCACTTTTTAAAGCAACGTGTACAGCCATCACATAACTCGGGTTGTATCTCAACAACTTGCGGAAGTTGAATGTCACCGTTATTTTTTTGTAATGGCACGCCCAATAATTTAGATAACTTCTCTGCCAGTGATTGCCCTCCTGGTGGGCAACAATCAGGCCCTAATTTTCCTTCACTCATAGCGATAGCTGCTTGTGCGCAACCAGGGAATCCACATTGTCCACACTGTCCATTGGGTAAAAGATCGCTAATTGCTTCAATAATAGGATCAGATTCTTTAGCAAAGAAACGTGATGCTAAGGTGAGTGCAAAACCCATCATTAAAGCCAGTAGTGGAATACTTAAAATACTTAACAAATCCATTTAACGTTTCTCCTTTAAGCGAAACCAATAAAACCAGAAAAAGCCATCGCTAATACGCCGGCGGTAATAAAACTAATCGGTGCGCCTTCCATGGCTGGTGGAATGCGACAAAGTGTCATTCTTTCTCTTAAGCCTGCAAAAATGACGATAACTAAGGTAAAACCAGCAGCCGACCCAAAGCCGTATAAAATAGCTTCTACAAAATCCAGCTCTTCACGGATAGTTAATAAAGCCACACCTAATACCGCACAGTTTGTTGTGATAAGTGGTAGAAAAATACCTAAGATGCGATGAAGTTCAGGGCTTTGAAAAGCCACCATCATTTCAGTCAATTGTACGAGCACGGCAATCACTAAAATAAAACTCAAAAGACGTAAAAAACCCAACTCTAAAGGGATTAATAAATAGTGTTCTAATATCCAGCCGGCCGCGCAGGAAAACGTTAATACAAAGGTAGTGGCGAGTCCCATCCCGAGCGCAGAAGACACTTTATTTGACACTCCCATAAATGGGCATAACCCTAAAAACTGTGCGAGTACAACATTATTGACTAGGCTGGTGGTCAGCAGTAATAAAAGATATTCACTCATTTTTTCTCCTTATATAAGCAATACAACTCAATTTGTTAAACTGAGGTCTTTGGTGTTTTGTTGATATTTTGTTAAATATTTAACATCAAAAATTAACAATCTATAACAGAGTGTATTGCGATAATTATGCCAATAACTATGCCAATAACGATGACTGCATATAAAAGTCGATAGGCACCAATGTTGGGAGGAATCCTTGTATAGCGCACTATAACGGTGAAAGGTAAGGTATTTTTTATATTTTAAATGAAATTAATTTTTATAATTAAGGTAATAAAAAAGGGGAAACATTCATATAGTTTACATTCCCTTGTTTTAGATCAAGCAAACCTTTCGATAATCCAATTTTGATACACAGTTCACATTTTTTGGTACGTTAGTTGCGTTTTTATTTGGTAAAGAAGGCAACAAAAAAGAGAAATGTAGCAGTTCTGACAATTTGTCGCATTTCTTACAAAAGAATGGATGCGCTTGGTAGTATCAATTGATGAGCCCATCATGTAGGGCTAGGGAAAGGTATGAGTGATTTAAACGGATATGACATAAAAAAATTCGATGCAGAGCAGCAATTAATTGCATTACATAGAATCAGTGTGATTTTGAGCCGTTCACTGAATATGGAACAGACACTACAGCAGGTATTAAGTTGTTTAGAAGAGCTAGCGGGTATGCAGTTTGGTATGGTGACCTTATATAATGAGGATCGTCAAGGCATGCTAGTACAAGCATTACACGGCGCTAATCCTGAAGTGATTCGAGATGCTGCGCGCATTAAGTATCGTACCAATGAAGGTATTTTAGGTGCAGTTCAAGCGAAAGGAGAAACTCAAGTCATTGTAAAAGTGTCACAGGACCCACGTTTTTTAGACAGATTAGGATTGTACGATTATAACCTGCCACTGATATGTGTACCTTTAGGTTGCAGTACTAATCGTGCCGGAGTACTCGTTGCTCAACCTACCAATGCAGTGTTAAGCGAATTAACTGCGAAAACTCGTTTTCTAGAAATGGTCGCGAACTTAATATTACAGACATTAAAGCTTTCAAATACGGTGCAGAAAGAAAAGCAAGAATTACAAAACCGTAATGACAAATTGCTCACTAATAATAAAGAAACCAGTGGTTTTAGCTCAATGGTCGGTAACACCCCGGCTATGCGTGAAATATTTGAAACAATTACCCAAGTGGCCAAATGGGATACCAGTGTATTGATTCGAGGTGAGAGTGGTACAGGTAAAGAACTGATTGCTGGCGCCATTGCTTATCACTCGCCACGTGCTAATGAACCTTTTATTAAATTAAACTGTGCTGCGTTGCCTGATAATTTGTTAGAAAGTGAATTATTTGGTCATGAAAAAGGCGCCTTTACTGGTGCGGTTAAAATGCGTAAAGGGCGCTTTGAACTTGCTGACGGTGGCACACTCTTTTTGGATGAAATTGGCGAAATCAGCGCAAGTTTTCAGGCAAAATTATTGCGTATTTTACAAGAGGGTGAATTTGAGCGAGTAGGTGGGCAAGAAACAATTAAGGTTGATGTGCGCATTATTACTGCGACAAATAAAAATTTAGAGGAAGAAGTTAGAAATGGTAAATTTCGCCAAGATTTATATTATCGCTTAAATGTGATGCCTATACACTTACCCGCATTACGTGAGCGTTTAGATGATTTACCAGAACTAGCACGGTTTTTGGTTGCTAAAATTGCTAAAGGTCAGAATCGTATTTTAAAACTTAGTGACGGTGCGGTACGTTTATTAATCGGTCACAGTTGGCCTGGGAATATCCGCGAATTAGAGAACTGTTTAGAGCGTGCTTCTGTGATGAGTGAATCAGGATTAATTGATCGTGATGTCGTGATGATAAACCAAACCAGCATGAGAGCATTCGCTTCTATTTCACAGGATAATAATAGTGCTTACACTAGTAGTAATACGGCAGGCGAAATGGATGATGATGATTTGGATGATCGTGAGCGGGTAATTTCAGCATTAGAACAATCGGGCTGGGTACAGGCTAAAGCCGCACGTTTATTAAATATGACACCACGACAAATTGCTTATCGTATTCAAACCATGAATATTCATGTTCGTAGAATTTAGGCCTGAAGGGAATTAAAGGTTTTAGACAAAAAAAGCCAGTCACCGAACAATCTGATAAAAAAACGGGTTGTTGAGTGGCTGGCTTTTTAAAACTTATAATGGCGCAGTTGATTAATAGTTAAAATTCGACAGTGACATGTTCAAAACAATTCTTTGAACAAACTTTAGAACAGGCACCACATCCGATGCAATTGTCTGCATTTGCAAGGCTCATCACCATGCGCACATCATCATCGTAATCACCTTCATCTTCATCATCGACGTCAATTTCTTCTGGGGCGAAAACATCGCGAGTACAGACGTTGTAACAACGACCACAACCGATACAATCAGCCTGATTTAAGCTCTCTACAAATTCAGGTGTCCAACTTGTTCCTGATTTAGTTAATCCAGTGAGTGTTGCCATATTTTATTCCTTATGTTTTAAATGTTAGTGGTAATTAATGGTTGAAGTAGTTAATTATTCAAATTAATCCCATTCGCTGTCTGCTAAATGGTTTAGGTAATCAGTACTTTTTTGTTTGTGTATTTGTCGCTGTTGCCTGATAACGACATCACCAGGCCAGTTGGCTTGAATAAGAGGCAGTACCAAATTAATGAGTTCAGGCTCAGGGCGAATAATCACCCTTGTGCCTTGTCTTAATAATTGCTGACGAACAGGATTACCACAGGCAAGGCAATACACCGCAAAACAATCGCTGAGGGCCGTTAATCGGTCACTTATTTTTTGTTCATTATGTCCATCATAATGATTAAGCGAGATAGTCTCGATATGTAGACTTTGAGTTGGAGTAACATGATAAATAGATAAATTTTGACATTTACCTAGATGCTCATCTAAGTGTGTTTCATTACTGCTGGCAAAAGCTATTTTAAGTGAATTTTGTATCTCATTAGTCATCTTATCCTCCTACAACAATTTGCTTTAAGTCTTGCTGGATTTGCTTTGAATTTTGCTTTATTTCATTTAAATCTTGCTTAAAGAGGGAGTGATAAACCGGAATACTATGCACTTCATGACGTAATAAATTAGCTAATTCGAAAAGCGTACTACGAATACCGCTATAACCAATAAAGGCTTTTGAAAAACAACCGAATTGGTCATGGATTGGAATACCAATGCGTAACAAAGGAATGTTCATCTGCTTAGCAATAGAGTTGGCATGTGAATTTGCCAATAATAAATCGACATTATTTTGTTGAGCTAATTGATGTAAGTCTGAGAGATCACCAATTTGTACTTGTTCAATCGGTAGTGAGGCAAGTTGTCCTTGATTACAAGGTGCAACCATCGCTGAGATTTGAATGTTTGCACTCGTGCATAAGGCTGCAAAAGCGGTTAAATGGTCTGCTTCCATAGCAAATGCTGCTTTTTTCCCTCCGAGTTGGGTATGAGTATCGATCAATGCATCACAAAGTTGGCCACGAGCGCGCATCATAGTTGCTGGCACTTTACGTCCACTGAGTGAACTCAACAGTTTGATAAGGCGGTCAACCTCCTCAAGAGTGTGTAAATGCGGGAAAATTTCAGTTTGAATTTGAGTTTGTTGGCTAAGCATTGTCGCTGCACGTTTTAGCGAACCTCCAACCACGATGGTGGCTAAACCTTGACCCACGGTTTTTATCTGCTCAACGGTTGTGCCGCCTTGCGATAATGCAGTAAAGTCTTGTGCCGATAAATGACCGTCGAGTGACAAGCTTAAGTCCGGAATCACAATAGGGGTCAAGCCAAAGGCTTCGATATAACTTTTCAAAAGTTCAACATCGCCCGGTGTCAGCATGTGGCTAGCTAAAATATTAATACGTTTACGTCTGGCACTACTTGGTACTTTTGTGGGGACAAGGTGTTTAATCATGGCCTCAATAGCACTGGCATATCCCGTTTCTAATGAACCATAAAAATCTGGCGTATTGACTGGAATAATCGCAGTGCTTTTAAATTTAGGGTGATTTTCTTTAAAAAGTCTTACCGAGCGTTCGATATCACAACCTTGAGCTTCGGTTAATCCAGAGGTTAATAAACCAATTAATTTAGGCTGATTTTTCTGACAGATATTGGTGAATGCTTGCGTGAGGTTATCATCGGAGCCCATCACCGTAGAAATAGGGTCCATTGCAGTCGATTGCATGGGAATCGGTTCATGAAAATGTTGAATTAAGAATACTTTAGCAAAGGCGCTACAACCCTGTGCAGCATGCATCAATGGCATTGCTTTGTCTGTGCCTAAAAATGCAAGAGCAGCACCAAGTGGTTGGCCGACTTTTAAAGGTTGCTCTGCTAATGGTTTCTTATTTGGTAATATCTTTGCCATCTGTTTATCCTTTGGTAATTATTCACGCACAGTCATTTGGATTAGATCCATTTAATTTGTTATTTTTTAAATGAAGTTTTTATCGATTACCTTTTTCTGATTACCAAGGCACAGGTGTGCGTACCTGTTGCCAAATAGGGCTATTAAGGGTTAAACATAATTGTTGTGCGAGGGTTATCATGCCGTTGAAACCAGCGAAGGCATGTTCACGCTCTTGGTTTACTTCTACGAAAGGCATTTTCGCTTTATAAGCGGTATACATATTTCTGCCACCTGCAATCATGACATCTGCTTTATACTGATAAGCTACATCGAGTAAATTTCTTGGGCTGGTCTCATCTAATAAAATCGCATCAGCCCCCATTAATTCGCGGATACGGGCTTTGTCTTCTTCAGTACTTTTTCGTGTACCACTAGCAACCACTTGCATACCTAAATCTTGTAGAGCGGAAACAATCGACCAAGACTTAACACCACCTGTATAGAGAAGTGCTTTTTTACCTTGTAATTGTTCTCGGTAGGGGGCTAAGGCTTCATCTAACAATGTCATTTCTTGTTTAATAAGTGCTTCCGTGCGTTGTGTTAATGAATCATCGTTGATCAATTTAGCAAACTGGCGTAGGGCATCGCACATATCTCGAATACCGTAAAAACTGCCTTCAAACCAAGGTATTTGATATTTCGATTCAAGTTTACGGGCAACATTAATTTGCGCTCGCGAGCACACTAACATTAAGGCTTCAGCATGATGCATGGTTTGTAATTCTTTAAAGCGGCAATCGCCGGATAAATTCGCGAGTACACGTAAACCTAGCTGATCAAGTAAAGGTAAAATATGCCAGAGCTCGCCAGCGATATTATATTCACCAACTAATGCAATATCGTGTACGGTACCTCCTTCAAAATCCGGCTTAGGTGCAGGTGTTGCCTGGCCAATGACTTTATTGACCATTAATTCTCCAGCGATACGATTACCTAAGTTTTTATTGCCATAAAAACCCGCCGCATCAATGGCAATAACTGGCATGCTGACTTTTTCTTGTGCCAGTTTACAGACCGCTTCAATATCATCACCTTCCATGGCGGGTACGCAGGTGTTGTAGACAAATACTGCTGCCGGCTGGTGTTTTTGTGCAACTTTTAAGATGGAATGATAAAGGCGTTTATCACCGCGGCCCATAATGACATCTTGTTCATTAAGATCTGTGGTAAACCCTAAACGGTATAATGATGGTCCAGAACTTTGTGATCCCCGTTTATCCCATGAACTACCAGCGCAACCCACAGGACCATGCACTATATGGGCTACGTCGGTAATGGGCAGTAGGGTGATTTGTGCTCCGTCAAAACAACAACCTCCGGCAGTGGAACCAGGAGTGGCTGGGGCGCAACCGGATTTCTTTTTATTGTTATGTTCACAGGCTGGTTCATTTTGTAATGCTGTGATGTCTGATTGTCGCATAAGCTCTCCGATAACCTTTGATATGGTTTAAATTACATCTAATGTTGCAACAATCATTCCTACTGTAACCAATTGATTAATATGAGTTGTTGTATGTCGTGTTTAGCACAATGGTGTACTGACGACACGACATAGTTTGGATTTGTTATAAAGCGTCAAAACGCTCACTCAAATGATTCGATTGTCCCATCATTTTTGCTAACCAAGGCGGCAGAGCGCCATCAACAACACGTTGTTGTAATACCGTTAGTTGATCTAAAATAGTGGGGTTACCTTTGCTTTTAAGGGGATGAATACCGGCATTGATGACTTTTGCTGCTGCAGGGCCACCAATTGAAGCACAAAACATTAACTGACAATCTTTAATGATTTGTGCCCTAAAAGCATTTTTTTCAATGCCTCGACCACCTTCTGCTTCTCTAAGCTCAAGGTATTCAATCTGTTCTGCGTCCAACTTATAGATATAAAATTTTTCGCAGGAACCAAAGTGTCCATCAATGCTTTGACCGTCACTAGAAGCAATCGCTATTTGCAAATTTGGGATATTAACTTTCATTTTATTCTCCTTTAAATTTCTAACCACAGGTCACTAACGTCAAGAGTATTTAGCCACGGCGCATTCTGATAGTGATAGGTAATTTAGGCATGGCAGATAAAGGCTCAAAATAATAACTTTGGCCATTACTGAGGGTCATTTTTCCTCCCCAATTATCTTGTTCTTCAAATTCCAGAGAAATAACCTCTGCTTCGAGATCTTTTTTGGCAATATAACCGGTCATGATCCCGTCTTGTTTTCTTAACATTATGTTTGGCATGAACTTCTCCCTAGGTGGGCTGATAAGGTGATAAACTTATAGAAGAAAAGCTTACTTTATTAAGTAAGCTTTTTTAATAGGTGTTTGATTGCGTTTATCTTACTAAGTCGAAACCGAAGTCCGTTTGGCCATATTGGCTTGTATCGCTATCTAACTTAGCCAGAATTTCATTGACTAATGTGGTTAATATTTGCATTGCACCTTCATAGCCCCAAGTTGTTTGATGATGTAAATGATGACGGTCAAAGATTGGGAAACCAATACGAATCAAAGGCACTTTAAACTCTTCTCCTTTCGCTAAAGTATCGCGCTCAATAAATTTACCGTATGAGTTACCAATCATGAAATCAGGCTTGTTGGTAAACATCAGTGAGCGGAAGTGCCATAAATCTTTTTGGATAAAGATTTTACTTTCACTACCAAAAGGGCTCGCATCTAAAACTGCTTGCATACTTTTTTGCCATTTTTTATTGGCATTATGGCAAAGAATAGTAGTTGGCTCACAACCGAGTTCTAATAGGAATTTAACCATACCCAGTAAATAATCTGGATCACCGTAAATACCGAATTTTTTACCGTGTAACCAAGTGTGACTATCGGTCATCATATCAACTAAACGGCCACGTTCTTTGGCTAAAGAGTCAGCAATAGGCGTACCTGTTAACTCACTTAATTTCATTAAAAAGTCATCGGTCCAATCTAATCCCATTGGAATGTTGATGGCACTTGCAGGTTGTTTCCAAAGGTTTTTAACGGTTTTCTTGGTTTTAATCAGTGACCAAGGTTGTAGCAACAAGGTATCAATTGCATTAGGTGCATCTTTCATTTCTTCTGCACTTGTACCACCAGCATACATGCGGTATTCACCATCTGCTGGTGTGCTTAGCACTTCAGTTGGATCTGACAATACGCTGTAAGGGATACCCATTTCTTTCATCATCGTGTGCAAGATACGGTAGTTACCTAAGTAAGTTTCAAAACCAGTGACTAAGTTGATTTTGTTATTACTACCAACGACTTTGTCTTCCATCGTAGCTTTTGTAAATTCATTACAAAAACCTTCAAACATGCCATCCCAACCAGTGATATGACTACCTACAAAACTAGGCGTATGAGCAAAAGGTGTCGGTACATCTTTGGGTATATGTCCATCTACTTTAGCGTTGGCAATAAAGGCGTTAAGGTCATCACCAATAACTTCAGCCATACAAGTGGTAGAAACAGCGACCATGCCTGGTTTATATAATGCGTAGGCATTTGCTAGCCCTGCATCCATATTTTTGTTACCACCAAAAACGGCAGCGTCTTCTGTCATTGAGTCTGAAACACAGGCAATCGGCTCTTTAAAGTGACGGTTAAAGTAACTACGAAAATAAGAAACACAACCCTGTGAACCATGTACATAGGGCAGTGTTTTCTCAAAACCCAAAGCACAAAGAACAGACCCTAAAGGCTGACACGCTTTGGCTGGGTTAATGGTTAACGCTTTACGTGCAAAGTTTAAGTCTTGGTATGCTTGTGTCGTTGTCCACTCAAAGACTTCTTGTACTTTTTTATCGCTATGCGCTTCTTCAGATAAGGCTTTTTTTCTGGCCAGTAGATCTTGGTATTCCGGTTGTTGAAATAACGGATACCCAGGTTTGATTTCATCTATTACTTGACTCATATTTTATTCTCCTCCCGGATCCGTTCGTTGAACAGTCGGTATGATTTAAATTGTTAGCGATAGAAAGGGCACTAACTATCGCATTGACATTCTCAGAAAGACATTCACGTAAATTATGCAGATTTAAGCCATGGTGCCGTGAGCTTTTCCCAACATGGGTTGTTCAGTGTCATATCCATATCGCGTGCAAAGATATCAAAGCCATCGTATCCGTGATAAGGACCTGAATAATCCCAGCTATGCATTTGTCGGAAAGGAATACCCATTTTTTGGAAGATGTATTTTTCTTTTATGCCAGAGCCGATAAGATCAGGTTTTATCTTTTTAACAAACTCTTCAAACTCATAGCCAGTAACATCGTCATAAATTAAGGTTGCATCTTTGACATCTGGTTGGGTGCGATCATAATCATCATTGTGGCCAAATTCATAACCAGTACCAACGACTTCCATACCAAGATCTTCATAAGCGCCGATAACATGACGTGGACGTAATCCACCGACATATAACATCACCTTTTTACCTTCTAAGCGTGGTTTGTATTTAGCAACAACGGCTTGCCATTGAGCATCATATTTAGCGATCACTAGCTTGGCTTTTTGTTGAATGGTTTCATCAAATTTAGATGCAATCTCAGTCAGTGATGATGCGATTTTTGATGGTCCAAAGAAGTTAAACTCTAACCATGGAATGTTGTATTTCTCTTCCATATGGCGCGCGATATAGTTGACACTACGGTAACAATGTACAAGGTTAAGTTTTGCTTTACAGTTCAACTCGACATCAGATAACGTGCCATCACCAGACCATTGCGATACAACCCGTAAACCTATTTCTTCCAGTAATAAACGTGTTGACCAGGCATCTCCACCGATATTGTAATCGCCAATCAAACCGACATCGTAAGGTGTTGAGTCGAAGCTATCGTCATTTTCACGGTTATCAATTATCTTATCGCGTATTGCATCGTTTGCGATGTGATGACCCAATGATTGAGAAACCCCGCGGAAACCTTCACAACGAACGGGCACAACAACTTTACCCGTTTTAGCTTGTGCTTCTTTGGCAACGGCTTCGATATCATCTCCAATCAGACCAACAGGACATTCAGATTGAATTGAAATACCTTTGGATAATGGAAATAAGGTTTCAAGTTCATCCATCACGATAGCGAGTTTTTTATCACCACCGAATACAATATCTTTTTCTTGAAAATCAGTGGTAAAGTTCATGGTGCCGAAACTGTCCACACCGGTTTTGCCTGAATAATAGTTACGACGTCCAGCGCGTGAATATTGTCCACAACCAACAGGTCCGTGGCTGATATGGATCATGTCTTTAATCGGACCAAATACCACACCTTTAGAACCTGCGTAGGCACAACCACGAGCAGTCATGACACCTGGCTGAGACTTACGGTTAGAAGTAATACAGCTACTTGCACAAGTGCTATCGCTGGTTCCTAAATGTTTTGCACGATCTTTCTTGGCACTATCAGGATAAACCTCAAGTACCTCCTTGATCATTTTTTCATTTTGTTCTTTCATGCTAGTCATAAAAGCCACCTTAGTAGTTGTTGATTAAGCTGCTGCTTCGTCTGCCAATTCTTTTGCTGTTTTACCAACAATCGTTTCGTCTTCTTCTTCCATCAGACCAAAGCCCATTAATAAGTCTTCAAGGTCATCCATGGTGATTGGCGTAGGCACAACAAACATTTGGTTGTCGATGATTTTTTTAGCAAGCGTGCGGTATTCATCAGCTTGATTACAGGTTGGGTCATACTCAATGACGGTCATACGACGGATTTCAGCGCGTTGTACAATATTGTCACGTGGTACAAAGTGAATCATTTGCGTACCTAATTGGCGTGCTAGTTCCATGATAAGTTCATCTTCACGAGCAGTATTACGAGAGTTACAAATTAGACCTGCTAAACGAACTGAACCAGATTTAGCGTATTTACAGATACCTTTAGAGATGTTGTTAGCGGCATACATTGCCATCATCTCGCCAGAACAAACGATGTAGATTTCTTGTGCTTTATTTTCACGAATTGGCATCGCAAAACCACCACATACCACATCACCCAATACGTCATAGAAAACAAAATCTAAATCATCGGTGTAAGCACCTTCTTCTTCTAAGAAGTTAATCGCTGTAATAACACCACGACCAGCACAACCCACACCTGGCTCAGGACCACCAGATTCAACACATTTAACGTCACCGTAACCTGTTAGTAATACATCTTCTAATTCAAGATCTTCAACAGAACCGGCTTCAGCAGCCATCTCCATAATAGTATTTTGCATTTTTGAATGTAAAATAAGACGGGTAGAATCGGCTTTAGGATCACAACCGATAATCATTACTTTTTGTTTTAATTCAGCTAATGCTGCTACAAGGTTTTGTGTTGTAGTTGATTTACCGATACCACCTTTACCATAAATTGCACATTGACGAATAGCCATAATCACATACTCCTGTTTTGGTTAAATAAATTAAGTGTTGTTACTTCTGTAACTTTTTACTCTTGTAACTTTTTACTATTGTAGTAATTGCATGTGTTGTACCAACTTAATATTTAATCTTAAGTGACTGTATTTATGGACTTTAATTTTTTTTGGATAAATAGGTGTGAAAATTGTGAGATATTAAGCATACAAAAAAGAGGGCTTTTGTCACAAGTAAGACAAAGAAATTCGCGGTTTTAAACAATCTAAACAACAGTGCCAATTTTAAATGGCATGAAGTAATGGCTCCAATTTGTAAATTAGAAGTGAGCCGAAGCGGATTAAATCAAAAACTCACCTGAAGTCTTGGCATAGTTTTGGCTTTATGGTTTTAACAATTGTTACTGGTTGCTACTAATTACTATCATGTATTAGTCAGTTAACGGTTAAAGCGGTCAAGATGGGACTATAAATTGCACTGATTTGTGCACAGATGCACTAACTGTATGCAAATTTATCCCAAATACCTAAACGACATTCAAAACCAAATCCGTTAATTAGCTGAATTGGTATCAACATCTAAAGGGATAACAAATGAACAAACTCGATGTAACTGAAGCTATCTTCGCCATTAAAAAAGAGAAAGCACTTAAATGGCAAGAAATTGCAGACGCGATTGGCATGTCAGATGTTTGGACAACATCAGCTTGCTTAGGCATGAACAGTTTTCCTGAAACAGAAGCAGATAAGTTAGTGGCCTATTTGGGACTACCTGTTGAAGCAAAAACTGCATTAATGGCATACCCCACTAAAGAGTGGGACAAATCAGTACCACAAGATCCATTGATTTACCGTTTATACGAAGTGGTTGGTGTGTATGGCGATACATTAAAAGAAGTGATTCAAGAAAAATTTGGTGATGGCATCATGAGCGCAATCGACTTTTCCATGGAAGTAGATAAAGTAGAAGATCCAAAAGGTGACCGCGTTGTATTAACATTAAATGGGAAATTTCTTCCTTATAAAACCTGGTAACCTAAGTCGTGGGTTATCCTAGCCAAACGTAACCCACTATCTATACCAATTTCGTTAAGTAGTTGATCAATCTTTACAGTACCGACTTTTTCCCCTTATCATTTACGCTTCCAAAATGTTGCCTCAACATATCACTAACACTTTAGTCCAAATTACCTTTCAGTAAATGAATGTTTTTCTGTAAAAAAATTAACGATCAATACAATTTATTAAATTTTGAATGTACCTATTGCGTGGCTTGTTATTTATTTATTCTCTTGGATTATAAAGGTCATAACAAAATAGAGAGTTTATGTTTTGGCTTAACATTATATATTGGCATTGAATTCTCCTTTTTAAGGTTTACTACTATAATTAATCATTATCATTCTCTTTATTAAAACCTAAGGTTGTTCTAATGAATAAACCAATCAAATTATTTCTTATTATGGCTGTTATTTTAACTTCCTATAGCACAAATATGTTCGCTCAAAATATGAATATCGCAACAGTAAATGTTGGTAATAGAGGCTTCTATGATGATAGTGGTTTAAAGCAAGGAAGCTCCTATGAAATTATGAATCGGATTGTAAAGGAGGCCGGTTTTTCGTATAACAATGATTTTATGCCTTTTGCTAGGATTGTGACTTATCTGGAAACAGGAGAAGTTGATCTCGCGTTGTTAGTGCCCAATGACATAGTAAACAAGGTTGCTATCCCTTTGCTTCATATTCAAAATGTTGATTTTATTATTGTAGGCAGGAAAGGCTTTCAATTTGATCGTTTGGAGGACATTGAAGGAAAGAAGGTTGGCTTTCTAAGGATGAGTCCGACCGCCAATAATGTTTTTAAACATTTAAACGTAGTAAAAATCCAAGGAGGGAAATATACACGTTTAATTAAGATGTTAATACGTAATCGTATAGATGTTATCTTCGGGCCTAAATCGAGTATTTTAGGGGCGCTAAGAGAATTGAATTATTCTGCCGATAATTTATTAGGGCCTTCACTGACTATTCAGAAGCTTGAAATGCATTTGGTTTATTCTAAAAAAACAGCGGATGAAAAAATAATAGCGAAACTAATATCCACTGCAGAACAACTTAAAAAAGAAAATATCATTCAAGATATTGTTGATAAATATGACCAATCTATACAGATAGTCGATTAAGTAAACAGCTATTTAGCCTTCCTCTGATAAATAGCCTTTGGTTCTGGACAAATAGCGACGCAACGTTTGCTATCACTCGGTCTGCATTCATTACACAGGGCTGGGTTAATGACAAACTTGCTGCCTTTTTGGGTGATAGCGCCTGTGGGACAGACTGTCTCACAGGCGTAGCAACTAAAACAAGCTTTGCTAATTTGCATTGCCATTATGCTAATACCGCCGTTTTCTGAGTATATATTTGTTGTTGCCATTTCTGTTCTGCTAACTTCGAAAACTGAGAGTAGAGCTTTGATAAGGTCGACTCAACACCATGGTAGGCATAATCAGTTGATACTTTAATATTGGCTTCATTTAAAGCTTCTTCTGGTGTTGTACCGATACGACTACATAAAACCAAATCAACACCTTGTAATGCTTTTATTGTATTGGTTAAGCTACTACCATGATGCGCATCTGTATTATTGTCACTAGTATTATCATTAGTGCCGTTGCAATAACGTTTGAGCCTTCTTTCTCCAATATAATGGAATGAATTTTTGACAATAATATAAAGTTTAAAGCAGTCTGTATGACCAAAATGTAAGTCAATCTGTTGATTACTTTTACTGGCTACGGCTATCACTAAAGAAGCCTGTGTTTCTGATGCGCCTTTACTGACGACGGCTGCCTGAAAACGACACCGTTTCAACATGGTTTCTTCGTAATTCTTGGTGTTTTTTTCGATATCTTTTAGATTAAATTCGTCGCTACGATCTTCTCCGAGTAAACCGATGGCATCTGCACGGCATTGTTGGCAATGTTTCATTTGACTGACATTGCCACCGGCAAGTTCTCTAACTTCATCTAACTCGCTCATAACGGGTTCTCTTTGCCCGACTAAACCATAAAAAGTGCCATGTTCAGGTTTACTAATTAATGGCATAATATTGTGTATGAACACATTGTTACGTCTCAGTTCACGACTCAATTCGGGTAGGTGTTTATCGTTGATACCTGGAATTAAAACTGAATTTACTTTGGTTAATATGCCAGCCTCCGCAAGTGCTTTAATGCCTTGCATTTGTCGCTCTATTAATATTCTGCCTGCTTCAACACCTTCATAGCGTTTACCTTCGAAATAAATCCATTTATATATTTGTGCTGCAATGACTTCATCTAGGGCATTAATGGTCACGGTGACATGGTCTACACCCAATTGTAATAATTGTTCAACATGATCGATTAAGACTAAACCATTGGTTGATAAACACAGTTTAATATCTGGCATTGCATCACGAATTAATTCTAGCGTTTTAAAAGTACGCACAGGATTTGCTAATGGGTCGCCTGGCCCGGCAATACCGATCACTGAAAGTTGCGGAATTTTTTCAGCTACCACTTGCGCTTTTAATAATGCTTCTTCTGGCGTAAGTAATTCTGATACTACGCCAGGACGCGATTCATTGGCACAATCATACTTACGGTTACAGTAATTACATTGAATGTTACAAGCTGGTGCAACCGGCAAGTGCATACGCGCATATTTATGATGTGCATCACTAGAATAACAAGGGTGATTGGCTACTTTTTGTAACTGTTCTTGACCGAAATTGGATGCTGAATTTTTTTTATCTTTAAAGCTGATAGCGGGTGTTAACGAATCGCTTTCACATTTAGTTTGACAGCTAGGTCTTGTTGCCTCGTTTGTAACTTTTTTATTGTTCGTTTTCATATGTTGGCACCTGAAGTGAATGACTCGATGTTATTTAACATGCTGTTTATTACTCTTGATTGCTATATTGCAAATGCCATTCCATATGAAGCTTATCAGGTAACCATATGATTTTATGTTTAATTTATATGGTTCACCTTCATTTTAAATTTAAATTTATTCGTTTTTGTTGGTTGGATAGAAGACAATTGTCGTAAAATGCACATCTCATTTTTGTTTATCAAACGCCTTTTTCGTTTGTTACTAACATTGACTCTCTATGTGACTATCTTCAATAAAAATTACCATTATATACATGTAATTAATCACACCTTGTATGACTGTTTTGGTAATGTGTGATTAACGACAAAACCCACATTCAATTACTACATCCTAAGATTAAAATGCTTGTTTTATAGCTAACTTACTGAATATAAATATAAATTTATTTGGTCTGAGTTTTGCAGAATAGTAAACAGCAAAACCTAATAGGACGTATCAAACAATATAAATTATCGAGGTGTTTATGTGGGATTATTCAGAAACAGTAAAAGATCATTTTTTTAATCCAAGAAATGCGAAAGCAGTAGAAGATGCAAATGGCATTGGTGATATTGGCTCTATCAGTTGCGGTGATGCTTTGCGTTTGACCCTAAAAGTAAATGAAGAAACTGACATTATTGAAGATGCTGGCTTTCAAACTTTTGGCTGTGGCAGTGCTATTGCATCATCCTCTGCATTAACAGAACTGATTATTGGTAAAACTGTGGCAGAAGCTGAAAAAGTTACAAATCAGCAAATTGTTGATTATCTTGGTGGTTTACCACCGGAAAAAATGCATTGTTCTGTGATGGGACAGGAAGCATTAGAAGCTGCCATCGCAAATTATAAGGGCATCGAATTAGCAGAGGATGATCATGAAGAGGGGAAATTAATTTGTCGATGTTTTGCGGTTGATGAAGGTAAAATTTCTCGTGCAGTACAAAAACACGCGTTAACTACTATTGATGAAGTGATTAATTATACCAAAGCAGGTGGGGCTTGTACGAGTTGTCACGAGAAAATTGAAAGGGTGATTGATGATGTAATGGTCTCAACAGCCGCTAAAAAAAGTGCTTGCAGTGGTCATACTGGACAAGTTTTGCCCGGATCAACTGAACCCCAAAAAGCAACGCCTAAAGAGGCAACAGCACCTACTCAGGTTGAAAGTACATTAAGCCAAAATGTATTGGCTATATTGACCAATCTAAGACCTTTTTTACAAGCAGACGGTGGTGATGTGAGTTTGGTCAGTGTCACTGAACATTTAATTACGGTGAGTTTATCGGGTGCTTGTACAGGGTGCATGATGACAGATATCACGATTGGTTGGTTACAAGATCAAATTTCTGAAAAATTAGGCATGGCAATACCTGTCGTAAATCAAGACCCTATCAGTTACGAACCACAAGAGTTAAAAGAACTTTCTCATTTAGCACACGCGGGTTAATTAAGGGCTATATTATGAAAAAAATTATGAAAAAAATCTATCTAGATAATAATGCAACCACTAAAGTCGATACTATGGCGCTAGAAGCTATGTTACCTTTTTTCAGTGAACAATTTGGTAACCCATCTTCAATTCATAGCTTTGGAGATAAAGTTGGTGCTCAATTAAAAGTTGCGCGTCGACGAGTTGCTGACTTAATTGGTGCCTTGCATGATAGCGAAATTATTTTTACTTCTTGTGCCACGGAATCAACTACGACGGCCATTTACTCTGCATTAAAAGTTAATGCAACGAAAAAAGAGATCATTACCACTGCCGTTGAGCATCCTGCAACATTAGAAATTTGTGAAGAATTGGCCCGAGAAGGTTATAAAATTCATTGGCTGAAAGTGGATAACAAAGGCCGATTAGATTTAGATGAATATAAAGCTTCACTGTCAGAGAACGTTGCGTTGGTAAGTATTATGTGGGCTAACAATGAAACTGGCACTTTATTTCCCGTTGAAGAAATGGCCGAGTTAGCACATCAGCATGGTGCACTATTTCATTGTGATGGTGTACAAGCTATAGGTAAAATTCCTGTTGATGTGCAAGATACAAAAATAGATATGTTGTCTTTTTCTGGCCATAAAATGCATGCACCTAAAGGTATTGGCGCCTTATATGTAAGACGTGGTGTACGTTATCGTCCATTGCTTCGTGGTGGACATCAAGAACGCGGACGTCGAGCAGGAACGGAAAATAGCGCTAGTATTGTGGCTTTTGGTGTTGCCGCGGAACAAGCAGAATTGCATCTTATTACTATGTCAGAAAGAGTGGCGGTGCTAAGAGATAAACTTGAAAAAGGTATTTTAGAAAAAGTTAATCATGCTTTTGCTACTGGTAATCCAGAAAATCGTGTCCCTAATACCAGTAATATTGCCTTTGAATATGTCGAAGGTGAGGGTATTTTGATGCTACTTAATGAAGTTGGAATTGCAGCTTCAAGCGGAAGTGCTTGTACTTCTGGTTCGCTTGAACCGTCACATGTTATGCAAGCGATGAATATTCCCTATACCGCGGCACATGGCACCATACGTTTCTCTCTTTCACGTTATACCACAGAAAGAGATATTGATAGGGTGATTGACGTTATCCCCGGCATCATTGAAAGGTTACGTACTTTTTCACCTTATTGGAAAGATGGTAAACCCGCCGCAGTAGATAGTTTTACGCCTGGTTTTTCGTAAAAGGGTGAACTTATGGTCACAATCAATGATACAACTCTAAGAGATGGTGAGCAAACAGCGGGAGTTGCATTTACTCGTCAAGAAAAAGTATCACTTGCACTGATGTTAGATAAAGCCGGTGTGAAACATCTTGAAGTTGGTATTCCTGCTATGGGTAAGGAAGAATGCCTCACTATTGCGGCTATTCGTGAGGCCTTACCTGATAGTTGTTTGATGGCTTGGTGTCGCGCTAAATTTGATGAAATACAATTGGCTGCGTCATTAAAGCTTGATTGGGTAGATATTTCTATTCCAAGCTCTAATCAAATGATTAAGCATAAATTAAACAGTACTAAATCCTATTTATTACAACAGTTACAGGAAAGTATTACTTATGCTATTTCATTGGGGTTAAAAGTTTGCATTGGTTGTGAAGATGCCTCTCGTGCTGATCCTGACTTCCTCATCGAAATAGGGCTTGTTGGTCATCGTGCCGGGGCAAAGCGCTTGCGTTACGCTGATACTTTGGGAATATTAGAGCCTTTTGCGACTTTTGATAAGATTAAATACCTAGTAGAAAATCAACCTTTGCCGATAGAAATTCATTGTCATAATGATTTAGGTTTAGCAACGGCTAATACACTTGCCGCTATTAAAGGCGGTGCAACCTTTGCAAATACCACGGTAGTCGGTTTGGGAGAACGTGCAGGCAATGCCCCTTTGGAAGAGGTGGTCACCGCATTAACTTTTTGTTATCAAATACCAACATCAGTCAATATCGCAATGCTTCCTGCCCTTTGCGAAGCGGTTTCTGAAGCCGCAGGCGTTATTGTTGCGAGTCACAAAAGTATTGTTGGACAACGAGTATTTACGCATGAGTCAGGTATTCATGTGGATGGATTAATAAAAGATGTACGCAATTATCAGGGCTTAGACCCTAAAACACTCGGACGTAATCATATTTTAGTATTGGGAAAACACTCTGGATTAAACTCCGTTAAATCGGTGTTCTCTGGTATTGGGGTTTCCTTGGACCAAGTACAAAGTCGCAAGGTTTTACCTTTAGTTCAAGAGTTTGCGTCGCGTTTAAAACGCAATCCATCGGAGCATGAATTATTGGGTTTAAGTAGTCAGATATTAAAATAAGTATCAATCACTCACTGTATTTTTGATAAAGTCTTTAAGTTACCTTTTATCAATTCGTGTTAAAGTAATAAGCTGTCAAATTTATACTAAGAGTTAAAGTGAGTAAAAAAACCATATTACACCTTGCCCGACATGGACAAACAGAGTGGAATACCGAACATCGCATTCAGGGGCAATTTGATAGTCCATTAACTGTAAAAGGTGAACAGCAAGCTTTGCAATTAGCTATGTTATGTTTGCCGTTAAATATTAATAAAATATTAACGTCCTCATTAGGTAGAGCAATACAAACTGCTAATATCTGTGCAGATAAATTAAACCTTGATGTGCTTGTTGTGGATGGCATAAAAGAGCGTCATTTTGGACAATGGCAAGGTTTATTAACACCAGAAGTCCAATCACATAAAGACTACACCGAAATTACCTCTCAGGTTACCGATTGTAAACCCGAGGGCGGTGAAAGCGCTAGGCAGTTGTTAACCCGTTTTGAAAATACCTTAAAAAAGCAAGTGAACGAAGCGCCTGATGATACTTATCTTGTGGTCACTCATGGTGATGTGTTGCGTTGTTTTATGTCTCAGTTTTTAACACAAGGGCAGTTACAAACTGGCTATGATTATAAAAATGGGCATTTAATTTCAATTGGTTATAACTATGAGTCTGGTTTTTTCTTTCCTCTATGATAGTTTCTTTCACCTTAATCTGTGCTTTACTGCTTGATATTTTATTTGGTGAAGCGAGACGTTTTCATCCTCTTATTGTCTTTGGCCATTGCGCTAAAAAATTGCAGAAACAACTTAACCATGGTTCAAAGAAAAACCGTTTTGTCGCGGGAATCATCGCTTGGATCCTTTTAGTTTTACCTGTCCCACTATTTTATTATTGGTTACAGTCTTTTTTGCCATATTATATTGTGTTAGTCATGGATATTTATATCGTTTATTGGGCTGTTGCACTCAATAGTTTGAATCAACATGCATTACAAATTTACCGGCCTTTAGTGAAGAAAGACTTAAAAAAAGCACAACACTATTGTGCCTATATTGTCAGTAGAGAAACCTCTGAACTTGATGCACAAGCAATTAGTCGCGCCACAACCGAGTCGATACTTGAGAACGGCCATGATGCAGTGACGGCGACATTAATTTATTTTGTTATTGGAGGTGCTCCTTTAGTCATTATTCACCGTTTAAGTAATACCTTGGATGCCATGTGGGGCTATCGCACAGAGCAGTATGATTATTTTGGAAAATTTAGTGCAAGAATGGATGATATTTTAGGGTTTGTTAGTGGAAAAATAACGGCATTGTTATTTGCTTGTGTAGGGTTTTTCAATGGCCGGACAGTTAATGCCATCATCAATGCCTACCAACAAAGTAAACAATACAAAAGCCATAATGGTGGCTGGGTGATGGCGTCAGGCGCAACGGTCTTGAATGTCCGTTTAGGCGGGAAATCACACTATTTTGGTAAAACCGTTTTTTCTCCGCAACTTGGTGAGGGAGCAATGGTTAGTATCAAACATATCAAAACCAGCCTGACATTAGTTAAACAAGCAACATGGCTGTTCATTATTTTCGTTTTTGGTTATGAAATTTCATTCTTATTATAAAAGGCTTTATATGGCTGTGTTACATGGTGGACAACTTTCTCGTATTGCTAAGCTCTATGATATTCCTGAACAACAGTGGTTAGATCTGTCTACTGGAATTGCTCCTTTTAGTTATCCCATTCCAGAGATTTCAAACAAAACTTGGCAAGATTTACCAATAGTTGGCGATGATTTATTAACGGTTGCTAAACAATATTACCAAGCAAAATATTGTTGGCCGGTATCAGGAAGCCAAAGTTTAATTGAAAAATTACCCGATCTGTGGCGTGATAAAAATAGTGCCAATAAACTATCCCCTAAACATGTCTATTTACCAAAAGTGGGTTATAAAGAGCACCAACAGGCTTGGCAGCAAGCACAATATAAACTCCATTTTTATCAACAACATTTACCCGAAGAAATTGAAAATAATTCTGTGGTGGTGGTTATCAATCCAAATAATCCGCTTAACGATAAATTTAGTATTGAAGCTTTAAAGGCTTTACAAATTTGTTGTGAAAAAAGTAATAGTTTATTGATTATTGATGAAGCCTTTGCCGATATATTAAAACCAAAATTTAGTTTTGTTAGCCATATAAAAGAAAACACAGAGGATGTCATCGTATTACGATCTTTTGGTAAATTTTTTGGGTTAGCCGGTATCAGAATAGGTTTTGTTTGTAGTGGGTTAATTTGGTTTAATATCATTAAACAGTCGAGTGGTCCCTGGGCAATTAATGGACCCGCATTAGCGATAACACAAAAAGCACTTCAAGATAAAAAATGGCATAAACAACAAATTGAAAGATTACAAACCCAAAGTGAAAAGCAACAGCAATTGATTGCTGATTATTTGCCTGCTGTGTGCATAGAAGCTAATGCATTATTTATTACCGTGTTTTTAAATAATGCACCCGATGTTTATCATCTATTTTGTTTGCAGGGGCTTTATGTCCGTTTAACCGATGAAAACGATGCTTTACGTTTTGGTATTAGCACCGATTTACAATTAATAAAACTTCAAAAAATATTAGCTGATTGTCGTCATACAATAACAACGATGTTAGCCATTAATACTAATGGCCCTAACCAGTAATGATCTCCCCTTTTTTTGATGGATTTGTTAGTCGTTACCAAACAAGGTCATCAGGGATAGCAAATTCGGCATAAGGATCATCTTCATCCATTTCTTCTTTATCAACTTTTTCATGTAATGCGACTAACACTGATGCATCAATGTCTGCCAATATTTGAGCTGCTTCTTTATTAATCAGATAAAATTCATCGTTTAAGACACAAATCGCCAGTCTGCCTAAAATAAGACTTTGCTGAGTTTGTTCATTAATTGCAATGCGCTTAACTTTTTGTGCGAAAGTAAAGTGATAATCTATATCACCTAAGTAATCTTTTTCGCAATGTTGTGCGATCATTTGAATTAATTTGCCATGAGCCGCTCTGGCCGCTAGTTCAAGTTGTGTTTCTTTATTTTTTTCTAAATCTTGTTGCTTTTGTTGTTTCGCTTTTTCATTAATCGCAAGTTGCACTTCTGAAACTTCGACCGTGCCTTTTTTCTTTTTTTGTTTTGCTTTACGGCGTTTGTCAGTTTGTGCTTGTTTGGCTTTTTGTTTGTTAATAAGCCCTGATTTCATCAGTTGTTCTTGTAGAGATGCCATGAGTACCCTTGGAATTAATTCAGTTGTTCGCTATTTTAACGACAAAGTCAGAGTAAGGAAATTTATAATTAATAAAAATCGACAAATATCAAAAACGGATTAAGCTTAAAATATACAAACAGGGAGCAACACAATGAATAGTCTACATGTTTCGCAATACAAAAGCGGTAAAAGCTTGGCATTTAAAACAGACATGACACTGGAAACTGCAGTGAATATTTTACTTAATAGTCAGCAAATAGGTGGTCCTGTGATTGATCACGCTGGACGTGTTATTGGTTGGTTATCTGAACAAGATTGTTTAGCTAAAATGATTGAGGCCAGTTATTATTGCGAATTAGTGGCACTCGTCGAAGATGTTATGGTCAAGAATGTGGTGACTGTAAAAGGCGATATGAGCATTGTTGATTTAGCACAGTTGATGTTAAAAACGACCCCAAAAATATATCCTGTGATAGATGATGAAGATCATTATATTGGCCTTATCTCGCGTAAAAATGTGCTTGCTGCTATGGCAAAACAGTTTGAGAAGTGTTGATACTATTTGTTCATTAAAGTAGCGGATTTGATATTAAATCTTAATCAAAATAGCTTGTTGCTTCCAACAATTTTGTTCGACTAAATTATCTCGCGTGGCTTTTAACTTTGTCACAAATTTAGCCCGTGAGAGAGCCTGAACCCCTAAACTATTGAGGTGTTTGGTTGGCATTTGGCAATCGATTATCTTGCCTGCGTTACTATAAAAATGCTGATTAAGGGCAATAAAAGCCAGTTTTGAGCTATTATCCATGATACTAAACATCGATTCTCCACAGAATAATTGTCCAATACATAAACCATATAAACCACCTACGAGTTGCTGTTCGTGCCAGACTTCAATGGAATGAGCAATGCCTAATTGGTGTAGTTGATGATAAGCATTCCTCATTTCTTGCGTTATCCATGTTTCTTTTTGTGTTGTTCTCGGTTGTGCACAGGCACTTATAACCCCTAAGAAATCATGATTAACAGTGATCGTCATGCTGGTCTTTTTAATTATACGTTTCATACTACGACTAATGTGAACTTTTCCCGCATCGATAGTCGCTCTTTCGCTAGGGCTCCACCATAATATCGGCTCATTTTTACTGAACCAGGGAAATATGCCATTGTAATAGGCATTTTTAATACGTTGTGGTGATAAATCCCCCCCCATAGCAAGTAAACCGTCTGGCTCAGCTAATGCCTGTTTCAAATCGGGAAACAAAGTAGGATCATCACTTAATTGTGGTAAGTATATTGGCATTGAAGGCTCGGATAAGAAATTTTAGTGACAAAAAAGCCAGTGTAAACACTGGCTTAATAGATTGATAATTAATTATAGCAATTTATTTACAACGTTCATCTACATGATCAAATTTAAGACCCGTTTCGCCTGTATATAATTGACGAGGACGACCTATTTTTTGACCTGGTTGATCTAGCATTTCTTTCCAATGAGAAATCCAACCAATAGTACGAGATGTTGCAAAGATTACAGTAAACATGGTGCGTGGAATACCCATTGCACGTAAAACGATACCCGAGTAGAAATCTACGTTAGGGTAAAGTTTTTTCTCAACGAAGTAAGGGTCTTCAAGCGCAATACGCTCAAGTTCCATTGCTACGTCTAATAGTGGATCATCAATTTTCAGATCATCTAATACTTCATGACATGTTTTGCGCATTACCGTTGCACGTGGATCGTGGTTTTTGTAAACACGATGACCAAATCCCATTAAGCGGAATGGGTCATTTTTGTCTTTCGCTTTGGCAATGAATTCAGGAATGTTATCTACTGAACCAATTTCTTCTAGCATTTCTAGACAAGCTTCATTAGCACCACCGTGAGCAGGACCCCATAAAGATGCAATACCCGCAGCAATACATGCAAATGGGTTTGCGCCAGATGAACCAGCAAGACGAACCGTCGATGTAGAAGCATTTTGCTCATGATCAGCGTGTAAGATTAAGATTTTATCCATTGCACTTTCAAGTACAGGGTTAACCACATATTCTTCACACGGTGTCGCAAACATCATTCTTAAAAAGTTACCAGCATAAGAAAGTGTGTTATCTGGGTACATGAACGGTTGACCCGTAGAGTACTTATAACTCATTGCTGCAATTGTTGGCATTTTTGAAATTAAACGGAATGCTGTAATTTCACGGTGATTCTCATTAGTGATGTCAAGGGAGTCATGATAAAAAGAAGATAATGCACCAACAACACCAACCATTAATGCCATTGGATGTGAGTCACGACGAAATCCTTTATAAAACATCACTAATTGTTCGTGAAGCATGGTATGTTTTGATACAACGCGGTGGAATTCATCAAATTGAGCACGATCAGGTAATTGACCGTTTAATAGAAGATAACATACTTCTAGGTAGTCAGATTTCTCAGCAAGTTGGTCAATTGGGTAACCTCTATGCTCCAAGACGCCTAAATCACCATCGATGAACGTGATTGCAGATTCGCAAGACGCAGTTGCTAAAAACCCTGGATCGTAAGTAAAGTAACCTGTTTTGCCCAATGTACGAATATCAATAACATCGTTCCCAGCAGATCCTTTAAGGATTGGTAGCTCAACCGGCTCCATTCCTGGTAAATGAAGTATTGCTTTTTGATCTGACATTTGATGCTCCTATTTTAGCTTTTGTGGTTTGCTCTAAATTCAAAGCACATATTTTTACAGTGTAACAGGTGCCTTGTCAATTTTAACATCTCAACTATGAGATATCTGTAAATAGTATATTTAATAAAGCTCAATTGTTAAACAAAGATATTGTATTATTTAATTTTAATTTAGTTAAATCATTGAAAATCGCTTGATAATGGTGAAGAATAGCGGGATTGTAGAATAAATAAATCTGCAATCTTCATCACAAAAATGAAGTAATTTTTAACTGGGATAACGCAAATAATGGCATAATAGTTGTCACAAACATTTAACATTTAGCTAACAACTTGCTATTGTTAACACCTTCAATCAGCTAAGTATAAAGAGATCAAATTGTGCGCAAAGAGAGACCAAAGAATTTAGACCTATCCACGGTCAAGTTTCCTATCACTGCAATCGCTTCTATATTGCATCGTGTGTCAGGAATAATCGTTTTTATTGCTTTAGCAATATTCCTTCTTCTTTTAAATTGTTCATTAACTAGTGAATCGGATTTTATGCGAGTCGCAGGTTATTTTGATAATTTCCTGGTTGAGTTCATTATATGGGGGTCTTTAACGGGACTTGCATATCACGCTGTATTTGGTGTGCGTCATATGATTCAAGACTTAGGTTTTTGGGAAGAAATGGATAGTGCTTCAATAAGTGCTAAAGCTGGATTTATCATCACAGCTGTATTATCAATATTAGCGGGGATTTTAGTATGGTAAAGGTTGCCGGTACTTTTGGACGCAGTGGTGTTCATGATTATATTTTATTACGCGCTAGCGCATTAATTCTACTTGCTTATGTTATATACCTGTTAGGGTTTGTTACATTTGCAGATATTACTTATGCGTCATGGACAGGTTTCTTTTCATTAACGTTAACAAAAGTGTTTACATTATTTGCACTTATATCAATGTTAGTACATTCATGGATTGGCTTATGGCAAGTATTAACTGATTATATCAAATGTACTAAATTACGTGGTGCATTACAGTTTCTGCTAACGTCAGTAGCATTTGTCTACGTTATCTTTGGTTTTGTAATTTTGTGGGGTGTTTAAGGTGAGTTTACCTATTCGTGAATTTGATGCGATTGTAATTGGTGCAGGTGGCGCAGGTATGCGTGCAGCTCTATCTATTTCGCAAGAAGGGAAAAGTTGTGCGTTGATTACTAAAGTATTTCCAACGCGTTCTCATACAGTATCGGCACAAGGTGGTATTACAGTTGCACTTGGTAATTCACATCCCGATAACTGGCAGTGGCACATGTATGACACAGTGAAAGGGTCTGATTTTATTGGTGATCAAGACGCCATTGAATTTATGTGTAATGAAGGTCCTGATGCTGTACGTGAATTAGAAAATATGGGTTTACCATTTTCTCGATTCGAAGATGGCTCTGTATATCAACGTCCTTTTGGTGGGCAATCTAAAGAATTTGGTGGTGAGCAAGCCGCTCGTACAGCTGCTGCCGCTGACCGTACTGGTCATGCTTTATTACATACGCTATACCAACAGAATATTAAAAATAAAACCACTATCTTCTCTGAGTGGTACGCACTTGATTTGGTTAAGAATGATGATGGCGACGTAGTTGGTTGTACTGCTATTGAAATTGAAACGGGTGAAGTGGTGATGTTTAAAGCCCGCGCTACTGTACTTGCTACTGGTGGTGCTGGTCGTATTTACGCATCTACAACAAATGCACACATTAATACTGGTGACGGTGTTGGTATGGCTTTACGTGCAGGTGTGCCAGTACAAGATATGGAAATGTGGCAGTTCCACCCAACGGGTATCGCTGGTGCAGGTGTATTGGTGACTGAAGGTTGTCGTGGAGAGGGTGGTTATCTTTTAAATAAAGATGGCGAACGTTTCATGGAGCGATATGCGCCAAATGCTAAAGATTTAGCGGGTCGTGATGTTGTTGCGCGTTCAATCATGATTGAAATTCGTGAAGGTCGTGGTTGTGAAGGTCCTTGGGGAACACACATTAAATTGAAACTCGATCACCTAGGTGAAGATGTTTTAGAATCAAAATTACCGGGTATCTGTGAATTGTCTCGTACTTTCGCACATGTAGATCCTGTTAAAGAACCAATCCCAATTATTCCTACTTGTCATTATATGATGGGCGGTGTACCAGCTACTGTTGATGGGCAAGTATTACGTGTTGGTGAAGACGGTAAAGATATTGAAGTGAAAGGTTTATTTGCTGTTGGTGAAATCGCTTGTGTTTCTGTACACGGTGCAAACCGCTTAGGTGGTAACTCTTTATTAGATTTAGTGGTATTTGGTCGTGCTGCTGGTAAACATCTAGGCAAAGTATTAAGTCAAGAAAACACTTCTAAAGCACCAACTCAAGAGAATATCGATGCTGCACTGGAACGTTTAAATCGTTGGGAAAAAGGCAATGGAACTGAAGACCCAAGCCAAATCCGTAAAGATTTACAACAATGCATGCAAATTAACTTTGGTGTTTTCCGTGACGGTCCTGCTATGGCTGATGGTCTTGCTGAACTTGAAAAGATTCGTGTTCGTTTAAACAATGCCAAATTAAGTGATAAGAGTAGTGAGTTCAATACAGATCGTATTGAATGTTTAGAATTAGATAACCTAATGGAAACTGCTTTTGCTACCGCTAAAGCTGCTAATTTCCGTACAGAAAGTCGTGGTGCACACAGTCGCTTCGATTTCCCTGAACGTGATGACGCTAACTGGTTACACCATAGTTTATATAATCCATTAACAGAAAGCATGAGTAAACGTGACGTTAATATGGCGCCAGTACTACGTGAAGCTTTCCCACCTAAAGCGCGTGTTTACTAGAAGGTTTTTTAGTTATGAATGTTAATTTTTCAATTTATCGTTACAACCCGGATGTTGATAAAGCACCGTATATGCAAGATACTTCTTTAGATATACCGGAAGGTTCGGATATGATGGTACTTGATGCACTTATCCTACTCAAAGAGAAGGATGCTACGCTTTCATTTCGTCGTTCTTGTCGTGAAGGTGTTTGTGGAAGTGATGGTGTTAATATCAATGGTAAAAATGCACTAGCATGTATTACACCACTATCTGATTTATTATCGAAAGGTAGTATTGTGATACGTCCATTACCAGGTTTACCTGTTGTACGTGATCTGGTTATCGATATGACACAATTTTATACGCAATATGAAAAAATTAAGCCATATTTAATCACAGATGATCGTAATCCACCTGCAGGTGAGTTTAAACAATCTCCTGAAGAGCGTGAACATTTAGATGGATTATATGAGTGTATTTTATGTGCTTGTTGTTCAACTTCATGTCCATCTTTTTGGTGGAATCCTGAGAAATTTATCGGCCCAGCTGGTTTATTAGCGGCTTATCGTTTCTTAATTGATAGTCGTGATAGTGCAACAGAAGAACGATTAGATAATTTAGACGACGCATTTAGTGTTTTTCGTTGCCATGGCATAATGAACTGTGTCAGTGTTTGTCCGAAGGGATTAAATCCTACTAAGGCAATTGGTAAGATTAAGTCTATGTTATTACAGCGTGCAATATAATAAATGATGACGATTCAACGTCTGGCCACGTTGAATCGTTTTGTTATAGAAACAAATTAAGAAGTTAAGGAATGTTAATGCCAAACAATGTGATGAAAACATGGTTAGCCTCATCTCATCTTTCCGGGGCAAATTCTACCTATATTGAAGATCTGTATGAATCCTACCTCGAAGATCCCCTTGCTGTTGATGCCAATTGGCGCGACGTATTTGATGAGCTACCAAAAGTAAACGACTTACCTGAAGAATCCCATTCAATCATTCGAGAGCAAATGAAACATGCGGCCAAAGCGCCAAAATGTTTTACCCCACCCACTGGTGCTGTTCACAATGATGCTAAACAAGTTAAAGTATTACAACTTATAGGTGCTTTCCGTAACCGTGGCCATGAAGTTGCTGCTTTAGATCCTCTTGGTTTAACCAAACAAGAAACGATTAAAGAGTTAGACCCTTTCTATCATGATTTAGAAGGTTCTGACTTAGATGCTAGTTTTAATGTTGGCTCTTATGCTGCGTCTAATGAAACAATGATTTTACGCGATCTTGTTGCTTCACTTAAACGTACTTATTGTGGTTCTTTAGGTGCAGAGTATATGCACATAACTAACACAGAAGAAAAACGTTGGTTACAAAATCGTATTGAATCCTGTGAAAGTAAACCTTCTTTTAGCCAAGAAGCAAAAAACCGTTTCTTAGAAGAGTTGACGGCTGCCGAAGGTCTTGAACGTTATATTGGTGCTAAATTCCCAGGCGCGAAACGATTTTCACTTGAAGGTGGTGACTCTTTTGTCTTAATGTTAAAAGAGCTTATTCGTCGTGCGGGTGAACAGGGTGCCAAAGAAGTTGTTTTAGGTATGGCCCATCGTGGTCGCTTAAATGTTTTGGTCAATGTGTTAGGTAAAAAACCAGCTGATTTATTTGATGAATTTGCGGGTAAGCATACTAAACAAGAAGGTTCGAGTGATGTTAAATATCACCAAGGCTTCAGTAGTGACTTTAAAACACCTAAAGGTAATGTTCATTTATCACTTGCGTTTAACCCATCACATTTAGAAATTGTAAATCCAGTGGTATTAGGTTCAGTTCGTGCTCGTCAAGAACGCCTAAATAGTATTGGTGAAAGTGTTTTACCAATTACAGTACATGGTGACTCAGCGATTGCGGGTCAAGGTGTTGTACAAGAAACCTTTAATATGTCACAAGCGCGTGCATTTAAAGTTAGCGGTACTGTACGTATTGTTATCAACAACCAAATTGGCTTTACTACTTCTAAACGTGAAGATACGCGTTCAACACGTTATTGTACTGATATCGCAAAAATGGTTCAGGCGCCAATCTTCCATGTTAATGGTGATGATCCTGAAGCGGTTATTCTTGCTACTCAAATCGCATTAGATTTCAGAAATACGTTCAAACGTGATGTAGTGATCGACCTTGTTTGTTATCGTCGCCATGGTCACAATGAAGCAGATGAGCCAAGTGCAACACAGCCTTTGATGTATAAAAAAATTAAAAAACATCAAACACCACGTGAGCAATACGTTACTCAGTTAGAAGACGAAGGCGTTATTGCAAAAGGTGTTGGACAGCAGTTAGTCTCAGATTATCGTGATGCACTTGATAACGGAGAATGTGTTGTTAAAGAATGGCAATCTATCAAACACCATACAATTGATTGGTCTCCTTATCTTAAGCATGATTGGGATGAACCCTACGAAGCACAATTTCCTCATCAAAGATTGCTTGAGCTCGGTGAATCTATCAGTCATTACCCTGAAGAACATGTTCAACATTCACGTGTTAAAAAAATCTACAATGACCGTCAGTTGATGGCACGTGGCGAAAAAATGTGTGATTGGGGTTTTGCTGAAAATTTAGCTTATGCAACGTTGCTTGATTCGCAATATAACATTCGTTTAGTTGGACAAGATTCTGGTCGTGGTACTTTCTTCCATCGTCATGCTGTTTTACATGAACAAAAAGAAGGTAAAACCTACCTACCACTTGAACACCTTTCTGAAGATCAAGGTCATTTTGATGTTTATGACTCGGTTTTATCAGAATGTGCAGTATTAGCATTTGAATATGGTTATTCAACTGCTGCACCAAAAGGACTGTGTATTTGGGAAGCTCAATTTGGTGATTTCGCCAATGGAGCACAAGTTGTATTTGACCAATTCTTATCATCTGGTGAGCAAAAGTGGGGCCGTATGTGTGGTCTGACTGTGATGTTACCACATGGCTATGAAGGTCAAGGTCCTGAACATTCATCTGCACGATTAGAACGCTTTTTACAACTTTGTGCTGAGCATAACATGCAAGTCTGTGTTCCATCTACGCCAGCACAGGTTTACCACATGTTACGCCGTCAGGTTGTGCGAGCTATGCGTCGTCCACTGATTGTGATGTCTCCTAAATCTTTATTACGCCATCCGTTAGCGGTATCAAGTTTAGAAGAACTGTCAAATGGTACTTTCCAAAATGCCATTGATGAAATTGATGACATAGATAAAGCAGCAGTAGATCGTGTTGTTTTATGTAGTGGTAAGGTTTATTACGAATTACTTGAAAAACGTCGTAGTGAATCTTTAAATAACGTTGCGATTGTCCGAATTGAACAATTATATCCTTTCCCAAATAATGAGTTAGGTGATATTTTAGAACAATATAGTAATGCAAAAGATGTCGTTTGGTGTCAAGAAGAGCCTCAGAACCAAGGTGCTTGGTACTGTAGCCAACATAACTTTAGAGCGCTGCTACCAAATAATGCGAACCTTCATTATGCAGGTCGTGATGCTTCAGCTTCTACAGCTGTTGGTTATATTTCTTTACATGTTAAACAGCAGAAAGCATTAGTGAATAGCGCACTTGGTTTCGAAGATTAATATTAGTAAGGCTTTAGTGGCAAATCTGCCATTAAAGCTTACTAATAACTTAATGAATTTTATTAAAAGACTTTTACCGTAGGACATTAATTATGATTGATATTTTAGTACCAGAACTTCCGGAATCAGTAGCTGATGCGACTGTTGCGACTTGGCAAAAACAACCTGGCGATTTCGTTGAGCGTGACGAAGTATTAGTAGAAATTGAGACTGATAAAGTTGTATTAGAAGTACCTGCAACGGCATCTGGTATTTTACAAGAAATTATCCACGATGAAGGTGCGACTGTACTTTCTAAACAACTTATCGGTAAATTAAAAGAAGGTGATGCACCTGCTGTTAAAGAGACTGAAGTGGTTGTTGAAGAAGAAGCAACTGCCGCTGATGCTAGCCCATCTGTGCGTCGTTTAATGTTAGAAGAAGGCATTAAGTCTTCTGATATTAAAGGTTCAGGTAAAGGTGGCATGATCACTCGTGAAGATGTAGATAAATTCCGCGAATCTAAGAACAAAGCAAATACACCTGCTCCGGTAGATATTGTTGCTGCTGTTGCTGCTCGTAGCGATAAGCGTGTACCAATGACACGTTTACGTAAACGTGTTGCTGAACGTTTGTTAGAGGCTAAAAACTCTACTGCAATGTTAACAACTTTCAATGAAGTAAACATGAAACCTATCATGGACCTTCGTAAGCAATACCAAGAAGTTTTTGAGAAAAAACATGGTATTCGTTTAGGCTTTATGTCTTTTTACATCAAAGCAGTAACTGAAGCATTAAAACGTTACCCTGAAGTAAATGCTGCTATCGATGGTACTGATATTGTTTACCATAATTTCTTCGATATAAGCATTGCCGTATCAACACCACGTGGACTTGTTACGCCTGTTTTACGTGATACAGATACACTAAGTGTTGCTGAAATTGAAAAAGGTATTCGTGAGCTTGCAATTAAAGGCCGTGACGGTAAATTAACAGTTGATGAAATGATGGGTGGTAACTTCACCGTGACTAATGGTGGTGTTTTTGGCTCGCTATTATCAACGCCAATTATTAACCCGCCACAAGCTGCTATTTTAGGTATGCATAAAATCCAAGATCGCCCAATGGCGATTAATGGTGAAGTGAAAATATTACCGATGATGTATCTTGCTCTTTCTTACGATCACCGTTTAATCGATGGTAAAGAATCAGTTGGTTTCTTAGTAACGATTAAAGACTTACTTGAAGATCCAACTCGTTTATTATTAGATATCTAAATTAAAATGTGAGCCAATATTGATTTATATCATTTTTAATTAGTAATCAATATGCTCATTGGTATTATTATCATACAAAAAGTTAAGTCGTTATTCATTATTACCAATATTTAAAATTGTAAATGTCGGTAATATGAATAATTGTTTTAGTTCAACTCAACATATGGATAAGAATCATGAATTTGCATGAATATCAGGCAAAACAACTGTTCAAAGAATATGGTCTTCCTGTTCCACAGGGAATTGCATGTGATAGCGCAGAAGAAGCAGTAAATGCAGCATCTGCATTAGGTGGTGACAAATGGGTTATCAAATGTCAAGTACATGCAGGTGGTCGTGGTAAAGCGGGCGGTGTTGAACTTGTAAAAACCAAAGATGGATTACGTGATTTTGCACATAAATGGTTAGGAAAAAATCTAGTCACTTATCAAACAGATGCAAATGGACAACCGGTTAACAAATTATTAGTTGAAAGCTGTTCAGATATTGCAAATGAGCTTTATTTAGGCGCTGTTATCGATCGTGCTTCACAACGTGTTACTTTCATGGCGTCTACAGAAGGCGGTGTTGAAATTGAGAAAGTTGCTGAAGAAACGCCTGAATTAATCCACACTGCAATTATTGACCCATTAGTAGGTGCTCAAGCTTACCAAGGTCGTGAATTAGCATTTAAATTAGGTCTATCTGGTAAACAGGTTGGTCAATTTACAAAAATCTTCTTAGGTCTAGCGACTATTTTTGAAGATAAAGATTTAGCATTATTGGAAATCAATCCATTGGTTGTTACTGCTCAAGAAGATTTAATTTGTCTTGATGGTAAAATCAGTATCGATTCAAATGCGATGTATCGTCAAAAAGAACTTCAAGCAATCAACGATACAACACAAGATGATGAACGTGAAATGCATGCTGCTCAGTGGGAACTAAACTATGTTGCACTTGATGGTAACATTGGTTGCATGGTAAACGGTGCTGGTCTTGCTATGGGTACAATGGATATCGTTCATTTACACGGTGGTAACCCGGCTAACTTCCTAGATGTTGGCGGCGGTGCAACAAAAGAACGTGTAACAGAAGCATTCAAAATCATTTTATCTGACGATAAAGTAGAAGCTGTTTTAGTTAATATCTTCGGTGGTATTGTACGTTGTGATTTAATCGCAGATGGTGTTATCGGTGCGGTTGAAGAAGTCGGTGTATCTGTTCCAGTTATCGTTCGTTTAGAAGGTAACAACGCAGAACTTGGTCGTAAGATACTTGCAGAATCTGGTTTAAATATTATTGCAGCAACATCACTAACAGATGCTGCAGAGCAATCTGTGAAAGCGGTAGGTGGCAAATAATGAGCATTTTAATTAATAAAGATACAAAAGTAATCTGTCAGGGTTTTACTGGTGGTCAAGGTACTTTCCACTCTGAGCAAGCACTTGAGTACGGTACAAAAATGGTTGGTGGTGTTTCACCTGGTAAAGGCGGTCAAGTTCACCTTGGTCTACCTGTATTCAATACAGTGCGTGATGCTGTTGAAGCAACTGGCGCAACAGCGTCGGTTATATACGTACCAGCACCTTTTTGTAAAGATGCTATTCTTGAAGCGATTGACGCAGGTATTAAATTAATCGTTACTATTACTGAAGGTATTCCAACGTTAGATCTTGTTGCTGTTAAAGTGAAACTTGATCAAGAAGGCGTTGTAATGATCGGTCCTAACTGTCCTGGTGTAATCACACCTGATGAATGTAAAATTGGTATTATGCCAGGTCACATTCATAAGAAAGGCCGTGTAGGTATTGTTTCACGTTCTGGTACGTTAACTTACGAAGCTGTTAAGCAAACAACTGATGAAGGTTTTGGTCAATCAACGTGTGTTGGTATCGGTGGTGATCCAATCCCTGGTTCAAGCTTCATTGATATTCTTAAATTATTCCAAGAAGATCCTGAAACTGAAGCGATTGTAATGATCGGTGAAATCGGTGGTACAGCTGAAGAAGAAGCGGCTGCTTATATTAAAGCAAATGTAACTAAACCTGTTGTTTCTTACATCGCTGGTGTTACTGCACCTGCAGGTAAGCGTATGGGTCATGCCGGTGCGATTATCGCTGGCGGTAAAGGTACTGCTGAAGATAAATTTAAAGCATTAGAAGATGCAGGTGTGAAAACAACTAAATCTCTTGCTGATATCGGTAAAGCACTACGTGAAATTACTGGTTGGTAGTTACCAATAGCTGTCAGTTTTTAGCTGTTAGCTATCAGTAAATATAAATTGAAAGCCTCGCAATTTAGCGGGGCTTTTTTATGTCTAGAGGTTGGAGCTTCGAGCGATTAGCTCGTGAAACTTACTTGAAACTCGTAGCTTTAATAGCCGTGCTCACTTCATCTACTAAATATAATATCGATTGATAAGGTATTCCTGCGTGGTGTGATAAGCCAATTTCACAGGTTCGACTGTTGCTAAATCCACGAGAGCAATTACTTGGTACTTGTGCTTTTAAGTCTTTGACAGCTTCAGCATTGAGCTCTGGCGTGGTAAACCCTTTATCACCAGCCCAACCGCAACATTGAATATGCTCCGGAATGATCACTTCTGATGCACACCTTTTTGCTAAATCAAGCATGCTAACTTCTAAATTCATTAACCTTGAACTACAAGTAACATGAAGCATTATGGTTTCGTTAATAGGTGTAATCGATAAATGCTCTAAAAGATATTTTATGACAAAACCAGTTGGTTCCATAATGTCTAAGGGTTTAGAAAATTGTTGAATACTATGTTTCGCACATGGACTTGTATCCATTAAAATAGGCCATTTCCCTTGTTCGCTTGCCTGCCAAAGCGCATTTTCTAATTGTTCGCTCTTTTGTTCTGCAAGTGATTTCATTCCTTTGCTGTCATAGGGCATGCCACAACATTGATCACTCAGTTCTTTTGGAATAATAATTTCAAAACCTGCTTTTATAAGTAAAGATGATGTCACTTCAGTGAGTGGGCGTTGATCATTATTATCAGTTTGCTGTCCCATGGTTCTGCTGGCACATGACGGCATATACACCACTTTTTTAGTCGTATTCTTACCCGCTTTAATATTAATCGGTTTATGATTATTTGAAGAAGGGATCTCAGGCATCCAAACAGGCGTTTTTCCTCCTGTCAGATTTCGAACGCCATTGACAAGTGTTCCTACATTTTTTGTACCCAATACTTTATTTGCGACAGCATTAGATTTCAGACCAATATTTACCATTTTGGTTGTTAAGGCAAAATGTTTTGCTGTCCAACTTGCTATTGGAGTATATTTTTTATATTTAGATGTTCTCAGTTTCTTAACAAGATCACCTGTGTTGATCCCTACGGGGCATCTTTCTGCACACAATCCGGTAGCTGCGCAAGTATCTAAACCTTGATATTCAAATACTTTTTGTAACTCTGCTGTGCCTTCAGTTTCACCTGCAGCTTCGCGTCTTTTAAGCTCGCGATATAAAACAATACGTTGCCTTGGTGTTAAACTCAGAGTGCGAGAAGGGCAGACAGGTTCACAGAATCCACATTCTATGCACCTATCGATGATATCATCGGCAGCGGGCATTGGTTTCAAGTTTTTGAGATGTACTTTAGCGTCTTCATTAATGATAACACCTGGGTTAAATATGCCTTTGGGATCAAATAATGCTTTTATCCTCTGCATTAATACGTAGCCATCTTTTCCCCATTCAAGTTCAACATAGGGAGCCATGTTACGACCTGTTCCATGTTCAGCTTTAAGTGAACCTTGGTATTTAACAGCAACTAATTCAGCCACTTCATCCATAAAATTACCATAACGGCTTATTTCATCAGTAGTATCAAAACTTTGTGTAAATACGAAATGTAAATTCCCTTCAAGCGCGTGTCCAAATATGATTGCTTCATTGTATTTGTATTTATCAAATAGCTTCTGTAAGTCGCGTAACCCAAATGCTAATTTTTCAACTGGGAAAGCGACATCTTCTATAATCACGGTTGTACCCACTTCACGTACCGCACCTACAGCAGGAAACATTCCTTTTCGAATGCTCCATAGTCGAGAAACTATTTCTGCTTCACTGGTAAATTTGATCGATTCGATTATGTTAAATTGTGAAACTGTTTGCATTACTTTAGCGCATTGCTCATCCAGTGTTATTTGCTCACTTGATCGAGACTCAATCAAAAGAGTACAAGCTTGAAGGTCTAATTTAGCGATAAACGCTGGCATTCCCGGTTTATCAGCAATTGACTGCATCGCACGACCATCCATCATCTCAACAGCAGACACAGGATCTTTAGTTAAAGCGGTTACTGCAAGGCTAGCTTCTTCAATATCTTTAAAAACAATGAGTGCAGAGGCTTTAAATGGGTGTTCGATAACCGTGTTATAGGTGATTTCAGCAATGAAACCTAAGGTTCCCTCTGAACCGATCATTAAATGCTTGATCACTTCAATAGGCTCCGAATAATCTATTAATGCGTTTAATGAGTAACCCGTGGTATTTTTTAGACGGTATTTATGCTTTATTCTTTGTGCTAATTCTGTATTATTTTTTACGTCTTGAGTGAGCGTTTCAATACCAGATAATAACCTGTGATGTGATTGGCTGAATGCATCAATGCTTTGTTGGCTGGCAGTATCGAGTATCGCACCATCGGAAAAAACAAGTTTCATGCTATCTACAGTTCGATATGAGTTTTGAGCAGTACCACAGCACATACCACTTGCATTATTTGCTGCTATTCCACCTATTTTACAGGTGTTTATCGACGCAGGATCTGGACCAATTTTTCGGCCATATGGAGCAAGGTATTTGTTTGCATCTGCGCCAATCACACCGGGTTGTAAAGTAATCTTATGGCCCTCTTGCAAGATACTATGTTCACGCCAATCATCACTCAAGGTAATTAATACGGAGTCAGATACCGCTTGCCCAGAAAGGCTTGTTCCTGCTGCACGGAAAGTACAAGGAATACTAAATTTTGCACAGGTTTTAATAGTAAAAATGAGTTGCTCAAGGTTTTTTAAACGTAAAACCATTTTAGGTATTAAACGATAGAAACTGGCGTCAGTACCATAAGCTAAAAGTTTAGAGCTTTCAGTGAAAATTTGTGTTGAATCTAATTTTGTTGCAAGGATTTCTTCTAATTTTTGATAATCATATTTCATTTTATATCCCTTTTTAAAAACTAATAATGGGCACCGTTAATTAACTGTACCCATTGCTAAGTTGATAATTTTTACCCTAGCCTTTTTGAGAGAGCATCAGCACATCAGTCATTTCATAACCGTAGATTAATACTAAACCGATTAAACCTGTTGCAATGACATAATAGAGGGTTGGGATGATAGTTTTACGTAACGTCACGCCTTCTCTCCCTAGTAAACCAACGGTAGCAGATGCTGCGACTACATTGTGAATTGCAACCATGTTACCGGCTGCCGCACCAACTGCTTGAAGCGCAACGACAATAACAGTCGAAATACTCAATGTATTAGCGACTTCAAATTGAAATTGGCTAAACATCATATTTGAAACGGTATTTGAGCCGGCAATAAATGCACCTAGGGCGCCAATTGTAGGGCTAAGAGCAGGAAATAAATCTCCAACTAATCCTGAAGCAAAGTTTGCGGTAGTGACAGGCATGCTTGCTAAGTCAGCTGCATTCACACCAGAATTTATGAATATTCTTACCATTGGAATGGTAAATACCAGCACAAATCCAGCGCCGATTAAGGTTCTACTAGATTCACCAAAGGCACTCGCTAATGGTTTTAAGCTACGAGTTTGAATGATTACCGCAAGAAATGCGACGAAAACTAAGATTCCACCTGGAAGATAAAGCGGTTGTAGTGCTGCATTAATACCTGTTTCACCTAAAATGTTAGAGAAAGATAAGCTAACACTCTTTAAAAAGTTTTTGAAATCAGGACTTACACGACTTGCTACAAGAATGACAGCAAGTAACACATAAGGTGTCCAAGCCAAAGCTAGGTGCATAGGATTCTTGGTATTGTTTTTAAGTTCAATCTTTAAAGAACCTAACCATTCTTTTGGCCAATTATTTTCACTTTCGAAATCCCATTTGTTTTTCGGAACAAGAAAGCCTTTTTTAGCAGCAGTAACGACGATTGCAAGACTGGTTAATCCACCAATGAGTGAAGGAAACTCTGCGCCAAGAAAAACACCAGTCAGGGCGTAAGGAATCGTGAATGATAGACCTGCAAAGATAGCAAAAGGTAATATGTCTAGACCTTCAGACCAACTTTTATTTTTACCAAAAAATCGGGTTAACATCACAGCCATTAAAACAGGGATAAACGTGCCCACTGCAGCATGAATTAAAGCGACGTAACTTGTGATTTCTTGAAGATAAATGTCCCAATTTGAGCCGCCAGCAACAAGTGTTTGTGAAATATTGTGGACATCAAGACCTTTGTTAACGCCGACAATGATAGGTGTACCAACCGCACCAAATGAAACAGCCGTTGATTGAATCATCATGCCCATTAGTACAGCCGCTAAAGCTGGAAAACCGATAGCAACTAATAAGGGGGCTGCAATTGCTGCTGGCGTTCCAAAACCAGAGGCTCCTTCAATGAAGGTACCAAAACACCAAGCAATGATAATGGCTTGGATACGGCGATCAGATGAGATATCAGTGAAACCATTTCTGATTACACTGATTGCGCCTGTATGTTTGAGTGTATTAAGAAGAAAAATCGCGCCAAAGACTATCCAAAGCACGGCAACTGTGATCATCAATCCTTGCAGTGATGAAGCAACAACGCGAGAAATAGACATATCCCAGAAAATGAGTGCAATTAAAACCGTCATGATAAATGCAACTGGCATAGCACGCCTCGCAGGCCAATTTAAACCGACTAATAAAATAGCCGAAATGAGTATGGGTGAAAATGCGATTAACGCGAGTATGGTTTCATTCATATGTATTTCCTTACAATGTGTTGCTGACGATCAATTTCAGTTTTAAAACTTCTATTGAAACTTGAGTTTGTGATTGTTATGTAATCCATTTGTTAAATAGATGTGATGCACGGTACACCTATCTTTTTTGTTGATATAGGTCGATAATGAATAACATTGTTTCCAAAAGTTGCATAATCATGACGAGAGCTGACGATATAATCTTATTTGTTCAAGTAGTAGAAGAGGGGTCTTTTAGTAAAGTCTCTGAACTAAATTCCCTTACAAATTCAGTGGTTAGCAAAAGAATAGCGAGATTAGAAGAAGATCTAGGCGTTCAGTTATTATTCCGTACCACCCGAAAATTGACCATCAGTGAAGCGGGTAAGAAACTATATCAAGGTGCCAAAAATGTGAAGCAGGCAACCTTAGAGGCAATTGATTCTGTATCAGGATATGGTGAAAACATTACGGGTCATGTCAAAATGTCAGTTCCTTGTGTGTCGGGGGAGCTTCTTTTAGCCGATACAATTGCTGAATTTTGTAGCATGCACCCTAATCTCACAATTGATATGATGCTCGATAATAACTTTGTAGATATTATTGAAGGTGGTTATGACTTGGTAATAAGAACCGGAGTATTAGAAGACTCAAGTTTAATTGCTCGGCATATCATTGATTGCAATTGGGTGATCTGCGCCACACCAGATTATTTATCGCGCAATGGAACGCCTATGTCACCTGATGATTTAATTAATCACAATTGTTTACAATATGCTTATCAAACTACAGGTGCTTCTGAATGGGAATTTAAAGGTATTAATGGAAATCATATTGTTAAAGTCACTGGAAATTTCTCTACCAATGATTCGGCTGCATTAAGAAAAGCCGCTTTAGGGGGTTATGGATTGGTTTATGTACCACGTGTTTTGGTGTATCAAGATATGTTAAAAGGGGACTTATGTGATGTACTTTCTGATAAGGTGGGTAAAAAACTGGGGCTTTATGCGGTTTATCCTTTTACTCGTCAACCACCCAGGAAAATTCGGATGTTAATTGAGCATATTAGAAACCGCTATCTTGCTATGGCAGAATGTTTTTAAATCGATTTAGATTTATCTATAGAAACTAAATAGTTAAAAACTACTGAGCATATACCCGTTAGCAATAAAAATACTTGCTGAATTTTCATCTTGAATGATATCGGGTATATATGAATTATCAATAACTTGGAGCTTTATCAAATTAGTTGCGAATCTACGATAGCAGTGACATCCTTCTCTATCTTGTTTTTAACTGTGTTGAACATTGCGCCAAGTACCAAATTTAATTCAAACTGTTGAGTATCAACTTCAATACTGCCACTTGCTCCTTTACGACGGAAAAATAGACAGTTATCTTCCCATTCACTTTGTAATTGATACTCTTCTTTCAATTCTATCGCGATGGCATCAATTTTTAATTTAATGTCAGTGAGAGGAATATTGTGCTTCCTGGTAATGTTGATTAGTGCCATCTTATAAATCCTTAGCAATCTGCTCGAGCTTGATATTTATTTCCTCGATACTTTTACAAATACCATTATCATAATCTGTTTTTCCTGTGATGAGTTTTGCAAGCGGATCAAAGGTACCGGTTAATACTTTAATTAACCTTTTTTGATTTGCATTTTGGTTTTCAGAAAAATTCTTATTTAATACGTTTCCAAGATTAGTAATCAGTAACTCAATTTCTGAAACGCTATCTTTATTGTTATTTTCTTGGTGAAGAGCAATTTGACTGTCACGTTGACTGTTAATTGCGCCGACAATATCGTTCAATTGACCAACTATTTTCTGTCCGTTATCACTATCGTCGCCACCCATTGCAATATTACGTTTATAATCTGTTTTTATTGATTGCCAGCGTAATTGTTGGTTTTCATCCAATATGCCACGTAACTCCGCAAGTTTAAGCAAATTGGCTTCCGTGCCGTTGGTAAGTAGTTGAGATTCACCTTGATAATGGTCATCGATTAAATCAGTTAACTCTTTGTCAGTCATGATGGCAGAAACTTTTTCTGCCATTTTATTCATATTGCGATAAGAACCTTGAAGTTTAAAAGTGGGTTCTGTGCGATATTTAGTGTCTTGAGCACTTGATTTTATATACTGCTTATTAACGAGCGCAACAACCGATTGTATTGTTGTCAGTTTTTGTAATACTGCAACAATTTCCTTAATTTCTGCTCCACTGTATTGATGGCTAAAGTCAGTATTAGCAACTTCTTTACCATTAGCCATATCAACAAATTTATAGACATCCTGCATAGATCGGGTAGCGAGTGGGGCTAATACCGCATTTGAAGAGAGGGCATTTTCAATATAGCTTAGGTTAAAGATCGCCTCTTTACCGCTTAAAACATCGCCAAGGTTATAAATATCAGCTCGATTGGCTAACATATCCGGTATCTGGAAGGTTTCGCCTGTTTCAGTGTAAGGGTTACCGGCCATGACCACACAGAATTTTTTGCCTCGCATATCGTAAGTTTTTGTTTTACCTTGCCATACGCCCTCTATTTTTCGCGTACCATCACAGAGTGAAATAAATTTCTGTAGAAACTCGGAATTAGTATGCTGGATATCATCTAAATAAAGCATCACATTATTACCCATTTCCAAGGCAAGATTGAGTTTTTCTAATTCTTGTTTGGCCGCGCTATCAGTTGCTCCTTGAGGATCAACTGAAGTGACTTCATGCCCAATAACGGGGCAGTTTATCTTCATAAAAATTAAGCCAAGTCTGTCGGCAACGTATTCCATTAAGGTTGTTTTACCGTAACCAGGGGGAGAGATCATTAATAATAATCCCATCAAATCGGTTCGCTTACTACTTCCTACTGTGCCCATTTGTTTAGCGAGGTTGTCGCCAATAATTGGTAAATAAGAATCAGAAATTAGACGATTTCGAACAAAAGAGGATAGTGGCTTGGCTTTAAATTCGCTAAGTCTTAATAGTGATTTTTGCTCTTCCATGACTTGTTGGCGAACTGATAAGTAATTAAGGTAGTTAGGTAAAACTTGCTCTTTAAAATAGATATTACGTTCTAAAAAGTCGGGTAATTGAATAGATAAACGTTGTTGATTAATACGAACATGCGATCCTAACAGTCCAGTGATATCAAACTGTATATCTACTTCTCGCGCTGTTCTATCAATACGTTGTTCTGCATTAAGAATGCCAATTGCTTCACCGATAAATTCTTTTAACTCATTCTTATTTTGAGATTCAAGAAAGGCGGATAACCAGCTCTGTGTGAGTTTCCAACGTTTACCCATGTCGCCCTGTAATTCATTTAAAAGCTTCTGATAATCGTGCCATATATCATGGCTACTTAAATGCGTTTTAAATTCTTCACATATTCTCAAGGCATATTTGCTGGTATCGAAGCTTACGAAATCTTTAGCTAACTCTTCACTAAGGTATTCACTTGCGCGAGTGATGATGTGTGAATCAATTTGTAGCTGTTGTTGTTCTAAGAATTCAGATAATGAGTGACTAATTTCAATAACAATATTATTTTTTGCAGTTAAGTGAGCAAATGTTTTTTCCATTTGTGCCGCATTTTTACAAGATTGTAACCATAAAGTTTGCTGTTTTAGTGTTTGCGTATTTGCCCAAAAGATACAAGCAATGCCTCTCGCGAGTGGACTGTGGATGAAAACACCTGCTTCTTGATAGGCGGGTAATAATTTCTTTAGTATCAAAGTCGCATCAAAGTCATGGATGCCTTTTTCATAACCTTCTTTATAACGAGTACTCGCAAATTCACTGACTAATTTATTCAGCTGATCTTGACTACTCATAGCAGAATTCAATGTTTTCCAATCTAAGTTATTGTGATTCACATTTGCACAATGCAATATAGAATAAGCCAGAAATTCACTACGATATAAATCATTTGTTTCAGAAGGCAGGTGAATATTCCAATAAGGCTTTAAATTATCTAACAATTCATTATTAAGTTTCTGCTCATAATCGGTTCCAGCCAAACGGACGTACATCTGTTCATTTTTCGATGAAATGCTTAAATCTAATGATTGTTTATTAACAGAAAATTTGTGGCGTGGCCCCAATTTAATGACATTACCATCTTCTTCAAACAGGTCACTTTTATCGCGTAACGAACGTAATGCTTGTGCTTTAATCCCTTTCAGTTTCGCATCAATATCTTCCGCTTTTACTGAACTATCGAGCGCATTCAATTGTTGTATAATGCTGCGAACTTTATTTATTAAGCTATCAGCTGCAAAGAAAGCGTTCATCTCGTCTATTTTATTAAAACGGGTAATTCGTTTTGTGATTGATGAAAGGATACGTTTGGCAGCATCTTCTAATGATTGCGCTTTACGTTGTCTTGCTTCGATTAAAGATTGTTTATGGATTTCAAATGAATCAAATACTTCATCACGCTTACTAATGATATCGCTAATAAATTCATCGTAATCACTAAATTCACTTTCAAGTTCTTCAATCTGAACCATCAGTCGTGTCGATTGCTCATCACATTTATCTGGTGTCGTTGAAAGGCTAAGTGCGTTATGTATTGTTTGATTTAATAATTTAAGACGAGCAGAAAACTGTGCCTGTGCTTCGTGACTACCAAAGCCTTTCTGTTGGTGGTTAAGTTTTGCTTTTTGCTGATTTATCTTGCTATACAGCGTAGAAACGGAATCAACGATTTGAGTCTGAGTATTCGCATCAGTTACTTTTAAACTCGCCATTATCTGACTGATTAAATCTAAGCCTTGAGAAATATTATTCAAGGACTCTATTTGAGGTGCTAATTCAGTTGTTGATTGTGCTTTACTACTGCTTGATATTATCTGTTCAAGGTCGCTGTAATATGACTCTAAGGCATCTTCAGAAGACAAAAAATCAACGGTCTTAGTATTTAATTCTTCGCTGGTTTTAGTCAATTGTGCGTTGAGTTCGTCTATCAAATCAACATTAATGTAGCGATACTCTCTGATGGTCAATAAATGACCCTGTTGTGCAGATATTTTATTAAGTCCATCGACAAAGTCTTGTGGAGTATGCCAACTATTAGGCTGTATTTCACTTAATAGGGTGGATTGCGTTTTTTTAGCGTCAGTTAGCGCTTTATCGGATTGAAGTCGAATACTTTCTACTTTTTCATATTCATCGATAACCGATTCTGAGGTTTCTTTTACCTTGTGTAATAATTCACTTATTTCTTTAAGTTCATTATTTTCTAACCAATAATAAGAATCAAAAATTGCAGAACAATGTTTACTTAATTCATTGTAATGATCGGCTGATATCGCTGGTTGATGGATACTTTTTGAAATACTGTATAGTTCTGAAATACCGCGTACAAGGTCGGTATTGCCAATTTTACCGAGGAAACTAGGAGAGGGGATCTGTTGACTAGCAAAAATATCTGAATAGTAAGCCGTTTGCCAAATTTGTACTGGATGAATGCGACTAGCTTCTTGTTCTGCATAAAAAATGATCATTTGACCATCATCATAAAATCCAAATCCGTGGCCAATCATTGGGTTTTGTAAGGATTTATTAATTAAATTATAAGGGTACAGTGCAACAATATTGGTATGCGGTTGATAAAATATAAACAGTACGTCTTCACCATTAGGCGATCTCATTGTGCGTTTAAATACCAGGCCTTCTAAGTTATCATCGAAATGCTTATATTCACCGGTTGTGAGATAGTAACCACCGGGGAAGATAATGCCGTGATTTTCAGGAAGTTGTTGACAGGAATCACCGATGGCATCTATTCGTTGAATGTGTTGATTATTTTTATTAAATAACAGGTAGCGATAATTCTTTTCTTGATATGGTTTTATTTTCAGTAGAATGATCGGATTAAGATCGGCGTAATAGAATTCAGTATCATTAATAGACTGGTTACTTTCATCAACAGGTTCACTATAGATTCCTTGACCGATATTAGTATTGTTTTCAACTTTAATTGTAATGTCGCCACGTAGGCTGTCTATAAATAGAGTATCCAACACATTGATATGTGGATTTCGGCCATCTATAACATCTTCACGAGTACATTGTTGCCATTTAAAATCATGAGTGTCGGGTAATGTTAAGTCACGTTCTCCTCGATTATCAATATATTCAACATCATTTCCATTAACTTGCCAACGAAATACTCGAATATCAGACAGTTTTTCACCAATTTGAAAGGCCGCGAGTAGCTTGTTATCTCTTAACACTAACTGCGAAAGCGTAGCATCTTTATAGTAGGCATACAGCTCTTTAAATTCAGTGTTAAACCGAGGATCAGATAAAAAAGAGCTGCTGATTTCAACAGGCTTTAACTCATATTGTTGATCTACTTTTTGTAACTTAAACAGTGACAGAACATCACTTAACTGGGTTTCTTTCTTTAGACCCAAAAAAACATTATAACCAAATAGAACATGTTCTCCAACGATCACCAAATCTGAAGCTTGGCAATTATGTTCTGTACGAATGCGAGTACGACCAAGCACTTTCATTTCAGTCGTACCAAACTCTTGTTGTCTGTCTAGATTGAGTTTTTGAGTTAAGCTATCTAATTGACTGCCTTGCACTTCAAGACGTTTACGTATAATTTCATAAGCGCCACCTTGCGCCACGGCTTGCTCTACAATAGATGATTTATCAGTCACGTTATTTCCCTAAACTGCAATACTCGTCAAGGTGGTATTTTCCTTGGCTGGTGATTT
>TARA_R110001583_G_scaffold170108_1_pt1 | contig 59868 bp, 52 predicted proteins | sample TARA_R110001583 | Tara Oceans TARA_R110001583 (sample SAMEA4398432) | marine metagenome | biome: Polar Biome; feature: [MES] marine water layer (ENVO:01000295) within the mesopelagic zone...; material: water (ENVO:00002006), including particulate matter (ENVO:01000060) such... | reverse complement strand
AGGTACAAGCCTGGCGGCATGCTCAGGCAGAAGAAATTACCCGTGCTCGACGTCCTGACCTTTGGGATCAGTATGTCGCACACGGGCACATCAAAGAGGGTTAAACCATGACCAACGCAATCATCCAGCAGATCGAAAAAGATCAGCTCGATAAAATCGCTGCAAAACGCGAAGTTCCGGAATTCGACGCAGGCGACACCGTCCGTGTTCACCTGAAAGTTGTTGAAGGTACCCGCGAGCGTATCCAGCAGTTCGAAGGCGTCTGTATCGCCAAGAAAAACCGTGGCCTGAACTCGTCCTTTACCGTGCGTAAAATCGCATCGGGCGAAGGTGTCGAGCGTATCTTCCAGAACTATTCCCCGGCGATCGACAAAATCGAAGTCGTCCGTCGCGGTGACGTTCGTCGCGCAAAACTTTACTACCTGCGTGGCCGTACCGGTAAATCGGCACGTATTGCCGAACAGACCACCGGTCACAAAGGCAAACTGACGGCTGCAGAACGCAAGAAATAATCTGCGTTCCGCTCTGTCGGAATAGATCAAGCGGGCTCACCTTCGGGTGGGCCCGCTTCTGTTTGCCGACTTGCCATGAACCCGAGAGACGAACAGCTCCAAAATACACGCTATGCGTGTGGCATATCGAATCGCCCGTTTTCAGGCCAACCGATATAACGCGCAGAAACCTTGCCAATCACCTATAATTTTTCATTATATCAGATATCTCTTGTTTTCCTCTATATCTCCTGAATTTGATGCTTTTAGCTACTACAAGATGCTTGTTTCTCTTCAACTCTATTTTCGGATGTGCTCACGTAAAAAACACGCGCTCGGTCGCTTGTGATTTGGGGGCTTGAGTGTATAAAGGCACTCCCGCGGCAAAAACGATCAAACCCGCGCGGTTCTGGATAATAATATTTCGCAATTCGGGACAAACCCGAAAACCCGGAGGAACAGGCGTTTCAATGCGCCTTACGGCACAGCAGTCCAAAGATTGCGGCCTTGCCAATATCCCCGGCCGAATGTCCGAAGCCCGCGCATATGTCTGATCGTTGCTGCATACAAGATCGATTTTAAGAGGAGGTCGAGATGGGTGCGCCTAAAACCCTTTTTGACAAGATTTGGGAAAACCACGTGGTCGACACGCAGGACGATGGTACCTGCCTGATTTATATTGACCGCCATCTCGTTCACGAAGTCACCAGCCCGCAAGCCTTCGAGGGGCTTCGGAATACGGGCCGCAAAGTGCGCCATCCGGAATTGACCCTTGCGGTTCCTGATCACAACGTTCCAACCACGGACCGTTCCCAGGGCATCAAGGAAGAAGACAGCCGCATTCAGGTTGAAACCCTTGACCAGAACGCGCGCGATACCGGCATTCATTATTTCCCGATGAACGATTTGCGTCAGGGCATCGTCCATATTGTCGGCCCCGAAGAAGGCTTTACCCTTCCGGGGGTGACGATGGTTTGCGGTGATTCGCATACCTCGACCCACGGTGCATTCGGCGCATTGGCATTTGGCATCGGCACGTCCGAGGTTGAACACGTTCTGGCAACCCAGACCCTGGTCCAGAAACCGGCAAAAAACATGCTGGTCAAAGTCGAAGGCGATCTGCATCCGGGCGTCACCGCCAAGGATATCACCCTTGCCATCATTGGCCACATCGGCACCGCCGGTGGCACCGGTTATGTAATTGAATATGCCGGTTCAGCCATTCGTGCGCTGTCAGTCGAAGGCCGCATGACCGTTTGCAACATGTCAATCGAAGCCGGCGCACGCGCGGGCCTGATCGCACCAGACGAAAAAACCTTTGAATATATCAAGGGCCGTCCAATGGCACCGAAAGGTGCAGCATACGAGCAGGCTGTCGAATATTGGAAAACCCTTCCGTCCGATAAAGGCGCGCATTACGATAAAATCATCGAACTTGATGCTGCTGATATCATCCCGCAGGTCACCTGGGGCACCAGCCCGGAAGACGTCGCACCGATAAATGGCAAAGTACCTGCACCATCGGACGCCAAAGACCCGGGCAAGCAAAAAGCCATCGCACGTTCGCTTGAATATATGGGTCTGACGGCTGGCACCAATATCGAAGACATCAAAATCGATCGTGTCTTTATCGGTTCCTGCACCAATGGCCGCATCGAAGATCTTCGTGCTGCGGCTGTGGTTGCCAAAGGCCGCAAAGTCTCCGATCACGTCAGTGCCATGGTCGTTCCGGGTTCCGGTCTGGTCAAGGAACAGGCTGAAGCAGAAGGCCTGCACGAAATCTTCCTTGAAGCTGGTTTTGAATGGCGTGAACCGGGTTGCTCGATGTGCCTGGCAATGAACCCGGACCGTCTGGAACCGGGCGAACGTTGCGCATCGACCTCGAACCGCAACTTCGAAGGCCGTCAGGGCCGTGGTGGCCGCACCCATCTGCTTAGCCCGGCAATGGCCGTCGCAGCAGCAGTGACCGGTCATCTGACTGACGTTCGCAAACTCGGTTAAGGCAGGACCCATGGCAGAACGAGCATTCATCAGTTTCCGTGATGGCGCCACGCGCTGTGGCAGGGCCCCGATCCTCGAACAGTTGCTTCCGCAGCTGACGGGGATCAATTTGCCCGAATTCGTTGCGAAGGATATCGACGCAACCGAGGAACTGATCGAGGCACTCGGTCTTGCCTGGGAAACTGGAAGCAAGGGATAAGATTAATGGATAAGTTCACGACGATTACCGGTGTTGCGGCACCGCTGCCGATGATCAATGTCGACACCGACATGATCATCCCGAAACAATTCCTGAAAACCATCAAGCGTTCCGGCCTTGGCAAGAACCTGTTTGATGAAATGCGCTTTGACGATCAGGGCAACGAAATTCCGGATTTTGTTCTGAATAAACCGGCGTATCGCAAGGCCAAGATCATCGTTTCGGGTGATAATTTCGGCTGTGGATCATCACGCGAACACGCACCCTGGTCGCTGCTTGATTTCGGCATTCGCTGTGTTATCGCACCAAGCTTTGCCGACATTTTTTATAATAACTGCTTCAAGAACGGCATTCTGCCGATCCGCTTGCCGCAGGAAGATGTCGACAAACTGATGGATGATGCGGATCGCGGCGAAAACGCCACCCTGACCATCGATCTTGAAAAACAGGAAATTCATGGCCCGGATGGTGGTTGCATCAAGTTTGATGTTGAACCATTCCGCAAACATTGCCTGTTGAACGGTCTTGATGACATTGGCCTGACCTTGCAGAAAGGCGATGCCATCAACGATTTCGAAGCCAAGCGCGCCGCAAGTCAGCCCTGGCTGTCGCTGTAATTCAAAGTGGCGGCAATCCAGACGGGTTTGCCGCCATTTTTGTCGATACGGGGTCAACGGCCCCGACAAAATCTGGGAAGGATTGTTTGATGACCACCACCAAAAAAGTTCTGATGCTGCCGGGTGACGGTATTGGCCCGGAAGTCATGCGCCAGGTTAAGCGCGTCATGGACTGGATGGCCAAGAAGCGCAGCGTCAATTTTGAAATCACCGAAGGTCTGATCGGTGGCGCATCGATTGATGCACACAACAACCCGCTGACTGACGAGACGCTTGCCGATGCAATGGCTGCTGATGCCGTTCTGCTTGGTGCTGTTGGTGGTCCGAAATGGGATAATCTTCCGTTTGATATCAAACCCGAACGTGGCCTTTTGAAAATCCGCAAAGAAATGGGCCTGTTTGCCAACTTGCGCCCGGCCATTGTGTTTGATGCGCTTGTCGGTGCTTCGACGCTGAAAGAAGACGTCGTCAAGGGCCTGGACATCATGATCCTGCGCGAACTGACCGGCGGGATCTATTTCGGCCAGCCACGCGGCATCGAAGAACGCGACGGTGTCCGTTTTGGTTTCAACACCCTGGTTTATTCCGAACCGGAAGTCGAACGCATCGCACGCGTTGCATTTGACATGGCCATGAAACGCGACAAGCGCCTGTGCTCAGTCGACAAAGCCAACGTTTTGGAATCCACGGTTCTGTGGCGCGAAGTTGTTGAACGTGTTGCCAAGGACTTCCCGGAAGTTGACGTCAGCCACATGTATGTCGATAACGCGTCCATGCAGCTGGTGCGTAATCCGAAACAGTTCGACGTGATGGTTACCACCAATATGTTCGGTGACATCCTGTCTGATTGTGCCGCCATGCTGACCGGGTCACTTGGCATGTTGCCATCCGCATCGCTGGGTGCAACCGATAAAAACGGCGCGCGCAAAGCCCTTTACGAGCCGGTACACGGTTCCGCCCCGGACATTGCCGGTCAAGACATCGCCAACCCGCTGGCAACCATCCTGTCATTTGCGATGATGCTGCGTTATTCGTTCAATATGGGCGATGACGCCACCATGATCGAAACCGCCGTTCAGAACGTCCTGAAAGGTGGCCTGCGAACTGCAGACATCATGCAGCCAGGCATGGCCAAGGTTTCGACCACCGTTATGGGTGAGTCGCTGATCAGTGAGCTGGACAAGATTGCCTGATCTTTATCGATCAGCATGAACTGACAAAGGCCGGGTCATTGATCCGGCCTTTGTTATTGCCCGCATCCAAGGTGCGCCAAAAAGGCAAGCTTGTCCGGATTGCGATGAACAAAGATATCGACCACCAAACCATCTTTTTGCGCCATACAAACCGCGGTCACCAGCCTGCTGCCCTCATGCTGAAGCATCCAGTAATTCGCCCCATCGAAAATGATACTTTCAACCGCATTTTCGGGTTTTTTGCGCCAAACCCCGACAAAAAAGCGTGCAACATTTTCAGCACCATAAATCGGGTTTGCCGATGCCGATGCTTTGCCACCGCCATCGGAATGCATGATCACATCGGGTGCCAATTGCCCAATAATCGCACTCAGATCCCCCCCGATCAAAGCTTCAACAAAGGCACTAACCTGTTTTTTATCTGCTGTCGCACTGTCGGGAACCGGGGTCGGGTCATGATCATGTTCACGATTGACCTTGCGTCGCGCGCGAAACAGGATTTGCCGCGTGTTGTTTTCTGTACGTTCGATAACCGGGGCGATTTCATCATGCGACCAATCGAACACGTCATGCAGCACAAGGGCAACACGTTCAACTGGCCCTAGACGTTCAAGCATCAAAACATATGCCTGCCCCAGACCGTCACGTTCAATCAGATTGGTTTCGGCTTCGGCATCAATCACCGGCATCCAGGGCTCGGGTAACCATTGTCCGACATAGCTTTCACGCTGACGCCGTGCCGATTTCAGGACATCAAGGCAGATATTGCTGCAAACCCGCACCAGCCAGCCAGTTACATCACGGATGTCATCGATATTCATCGCCCGCCAGCGCAGCCATACATCCTGCACGGCGTCTTCCGCATCGGCATGACTGCCCAGCATGCGATACGCCAGCGCATGCAATCGTCCGCGATGGGCCTCGAAAAGCTGATCGGCCATCTGATCCCCGTCAACCACATGAAGCGATACGGGCCAAGCCCGTATCGCTGTTCGTATTCATCGTGCCCGGTACGATGGATGAACCAAAGTCCGTATCGGGTTGATCATCGTATTCAGGCAAACTCATGCTGTGCAATTCCAAGCCGGTTCCAGGCATTCATCGTTGAAATGATACAGGTCAGCTCGGAAATGGCATCTTCTTCGAAATGATCCAAAAGATGGCGATAGCTTGCGGAAATCGCGTCTTTGCTTTCGACCTTTGTCAGGCATTCGGCCCAATCAAGTGCCGCACGTTCGGCTGTATCAAAACCATTAGCATTACGCCACACCGGCAGCATGGTCAGTTTGACCGGATCACCACCCTGTTCGGCAAAGCTTTTGGAATGCATACGTAAACAGAACGAACAATCATTGATCTGTGAAACACGACATTCGATTAGATCCCGCAAAACACGCGGGATACGGGGATTATCTTCAAGCTTGCCAGCGAGTACCAGCATGGCTTCGAACAATTTCGGACTGGATTTCGGAAAGGTAAAGCGGCTCATTGTGTTTCTCCGTGATTGCACACCAGGGAATTTCCCCATGTACAATCAGGACGAAACAACAAGCTGCCCCGTTACAGGCCTTGCAGAAAAACTTCACCAAATCGCAAAGACTAGACGATCCGCGCCTTTTTTAGTGCCTTTGCTACTTCGTCATGCATGACCCAGTGCCAGTCTTCGCTATTTTGCTGCTCGCCATCAGCCAGTGTAAAGACCGCCGCCAAATAATCACTGACATCAGATTTGCACATCGGCAATTCGGCAGCCACCGCAATCTTGTGGGCCAATTTGCCGTATTTCCTGTTACCGATCCGCGATCCGAAATGGCCGATGGTCTTGGCCAGTTGATCCCCGGTGATTTCACGTCCGGGCGCCTTGACATGCGCACGCAACATATCGCGTTCGCAACTCGATATATCAATGGCTTGAAGGGCGCGGACATAGTCATCGACACGGCCAATATGGGGGCCGGTCCGATGGGTGATTTGGGTGGAATATGCACGTGTAACCGGGGTTTCCCGGTCCGTCATGTTCAGCATGTTGTTTCCTCCCGAAGGAACAACCGGATGTTACCGCCGCGTGCCATGCCGGTTGCCCCATGGTCGCGGTATCGGAATTCGGACTCTGTGGTCCGTTTCATCGTTAAATACATATGGGATGGACCACCGCAAAACGACAGCCCACCTATTGGTGTTTCACGTAAAGCGGTATCCGGGTTTGGTGAAAACAAACTGACCAACACGCATCCCGCCACCGCCTTCGCGTTCGTCAAAGGCGTTGATGCAGCCCGCCAGATAGAATTCCCACATCCGTTTGAATTCGGTGTCGTATTTTTCCGGGTCAAGTTGATCGGAAATTGCCCGAAACCGGTCACGCCACGCAACAAGGGTCCGCGCGTAATTCAGCCCTGCATGGAAATGCGATGCTTCGACCTTAAGATCGGCATTTTCCGCGGCCTCGATCACTTCGTGCACGGCGGGAATATATCCACCCGGAAAGATATAACGATCAATCCAGGGCGATGTGAATTCCGGGCGCGGTTTGATGATCGTATGGATCACAGCCCGACCGCCTGCCTTCAACAATTTACCGACTTTTTCAAAATAGGTCTTAAACTGCGGCCGCCCGACATGTTCAAACATGCCAACTGATACCACCCGATCGTATTTTTCCCCATTGGCATCGGCAAACAGGCGATAATCCAACAAGTGGTAATCTAACCCGCTATGGTAATTATCTGGCAGTTCCGCCTTGCGATCCAGTGCCCAGTTATATTGCTCGGTCGAAAGGGTAATGCCGTGAACCTCGGCCCCGGTGCTCCGCCTTATGAAACGGCTTAGCCCACCCCATCCACAGCCGATATCCACCACCCGAAGATCGGGTTGATCAATCCTGAGCCGCTGCGTCGTCAGGGCCATTTTACGGTTTTGAGCTTCTTCAAGTGTTTGCGCCCCGTCATCCCAGAACGCACAGGAATACTGCATGTCCGGGTCAAGAAACCGGGTATAAAGATCGTTGCCAATATCATAATGGTGACGTACGCGACGTGACGCGGCCTTGACCGAAGTGAATTGCGCAATCTGAAATTTAAGCGCCTGGATTTTTTCGATGAACTGGCCAAATCCGTTTGTAGAATGGCCACCTTCAAAATTAAGCCGCAATACCCTGATCAGGTCTTCCAACTCGCCCGAGACAACATCAAAACCACCGCGCATATAGGCTTCGCCTAATCCCGGGTCGGGGCTAAGTGCCATTTTCAGCGTATTAGACCAATCAGGTACCGTCATCGTCGCCCTGGGGTCGCTGCCGTCGCCCAGAACAATTTCATGTCTTTCATCTGCCCGGAATACCAATGTTCCGTGCGTGATATGTTCCCGAAAGAAATCGAGAACCTTTTTTTGTGTCCAGTCCAATGTCATCGGGTACGTCATCTGCCGTCCTTTTTAAGCCGGTAATGCCATCGCCCCATGTGGAACCCACCAATGAGTTCCACATAAGCACCGGACCCTAAATCAGGATCGTCTGGCCAATCGTTCGCAAAGGAAATGCCAATAAAGGCGCGGTCAGGAGGCCGTGTGCCCGTGAACCAAGAAAACAGAAGTATCAAAGCCTGCGCCGAACGATTCTGATTTAGGGTTCGATGCTCAAACCCCGTTGGTAATTCTGCCAGATTTTTTTGCAATCTCAAGAAGTAAAAGCCAACGATATCCTTGCGTGTTCCTTGAGAAAACCTTACATCTCGCCCCATACTGTACAAAAGATTATCCTCAGGCATAAATGCGAACCGTCCGCCCCACCAAAAAGGGGAAGGCCAACATCGCAATTGCCGCAAAGATTGAAAGAGGCCCCTGATGGGTTACAGAATCGCCGTTGTTGGCGCGACCGGTAATGTCGGGCGCGAAATGCTCAATACGCTCGAAGAACGTAATTTCCCGGCCGACGAAATTTTCGCGCTGGCGTCGTCACGTTCCGTCGGACGCACCGCTTCCTATGGTGACGAAGATCTGATTGTTGCCGATGCCGCGACCTTCGATTTTTCCAAAGTCGATATCGCTCTTTTCTCGGCTGGTAGTGCGACGGCAAAAACACTGGCACCCAAAGCCGCCGCTGCGGGCTGTGTCGTGATCGACAACTCCAGCTATTGGCGGATGGAACCGGGTGTGCCGCTGGTGGTGCCCGAGGTTAATGGCGATGCACTGGCCGGTTATGCCAAGAAAAACATTATCGCCAACCCGAACTGCTCGACCATCCAGATGGTCATGGCCTTAAAACCCTTGCATAACTTACAGCCGATCAAACGCGTTGTCGTATCGACCTATCAGGCAGTGTCCGGGGCCGGGCGCGCTGCGATGGATGAACTGTTCAACCAGACCAAGGGCATTTACGTCAACGATCTGCCAGTCAAAGAACAGTTCACCAAACAGATCGCGTTTAACGTTATCCCCCATATCGACGATTTCATGGATGACGGTGCGACCCGTGAAGAATGGAAAATGGCGGTCGAAACCCGCAAGATCCTTGACCCCGATATTGCGGTTCATGCGACCTGTGTTCGGGTCCCGGTCTTTGTCGGTCACGGCGAAGCGGTCAATATCGAATTTGAACATCCGGTCACCGTCGAAGAAGCCCGCAAGGCCATGAAGGCTTTCCCCGGTGTTTCTGTCGTCGACTACCGGCGGGACGAAGGGTATGTCACCCCGCAGGAAGTCCAGGGCGAGGACAATGTTTTCATTTCACGTGTGCGCAAAGACCCGACGGTTGAGAACGGTCTTTCGCTATGGTGTGTTGGTGACAACCTGCGTAAGGGTGCGGCCCTTAACGCAGTTCAGATCGCTGAAAAACTTGTCGCAGATTACCTGCCAAAGAAATAAGCGTGCCACTATAATCGTTTTTGAAACCCGCCGCATTCCGGCGGGTTTCTTTTTGCCCGTGTCATTCGCACTGGTCAGAACCGTAAAAAAACGATAGGGAAATTAGGAATGATCGATCAATGCGCCCGCCATCAGCGCCACGATCCATAAAGAAAAATAAATCGAGGATAGGGATGGTGAAACGAACACGTAAAGAAGCTGCAAGGCTTGATGAAGCCGCCCGTGCGGGCTGGCTTTACTATTGTGCAGGCAATACCCAGGATGAAATCGCGACCAAACTTGGCGTTTCACGACCAACGGCTCAACGTCTGGTATCGGCAGCAATCAGCGAAGGTCTGGTCAAGGTCCGGCTTGATCATCCGATTGCTCGTTGCATGGAACTGGCAGCCGCCATCTGCAAGAAATATGATCTGACCAATTGCGACGTGGTGCCCACCGATCCAGCCGCCCCCGATGACATGTTTGGCATGGCGCAAACCGCCGCCGGATATCTTGAACGCATTCTGCAATCAAGCGCGCCGCAAATCATCGCCGTCGGCACCGGGCGTGCCATGCGCGGCATGGTCGACGAAGTCCAGCGTATCGACGGTCGCCACCACAAGATCGTCTCGCTTGTCGGGACCATTGCCCATGACGGGGCGGCAAGTTTTTATGATGCGGTCACCGACCTTGCGGATCGCACGCGCGCGCCACACTATCCATTGCCCATTCCGGTAATTGTCGAATCTGCTAACGCACGCACAAGCATGCAACAACAGCCACCAATGGATAACATCATGAACCTTGCCGCCAAGGCCGATATCCGGTTTGTCGGTGTCGGTGATCTTGGTGCAGATGCCCCGCTTTATATCGACGGCTTCATCAGCAAGGATGAACTGCGGTCGCTGCAAAATAAGGGTGGTATCGGCGAGGTCGTCAGTTGGTCTTTTGACGAGAACGGCCAAATCCTGGACCATGATGTCAACCACCGCGTCACCAGTGCCCCGATCCAGATTCCGGCACAAAATACAATTGCCGTGGCAAAAGGGGCCAAAAAGGTCGCCGCGATTCGCGGGGCAATGCGCGGAAAATTGATAACGTCGCTGATCACGGATGAAGCGACAGCAGAATCATTGCTGCACTAACACCTGGAATTCCTCCCTTAAAATCAGCGCAGAAAATCACCCCGCCCCCGCATTGGGCGGGGTTTTCTTGCTGCGCTGCAAAAACGATTTCGTTTGACAAGGATAAGCAAAATTGAGTGAATGCTCATTACCTGAACAAATGATCAAACCGGGCAAGGTAATTTGCCCATCGGGTACACAGTCCTTTTGGGAGGAACTATGAAACGCGTAACGGGAGCAGCACTTTGTGCGCTGTTGGCCGGTGGAGTTACATTCTCCGCCAATGCCGAAACGAAACTTACCATCGCTACCGTCAATAACGGTGACATGATCCGCATGCAGAAGCTGACGGATGATTTCACCTCGAAAAATCCTGACATTTCCCTTGAGTGGGTCACACTCGAAGAAAACACCCTGCGCCAGCGTGTCACGACCGACATCGCGACCAAAGGCGGTCAGTACGACATCATGACGATTGGCACCTACGAAGCTCCGATCTGGGCTAAAAAGGGTTGGCTGGCACCGCTGGACAAGCTTGGTGCCGATTATGATATCGACGACCTTATGCCGGCAATCCGTTCCGCTGTAAGCATGGACGACAAGCTTTTTGCAGCCCCTTTCTATGCCGAAAGCTCGATGATGATGTATCGCAAAGATCTGTTTGAAAAAGCCGGTGTTTCGATCAATGGTCGTCTGACATGGGACCAGACCCTTGATATCGCCAAAAAATTGCACGACCCGGATAATGGCGTTTATGGCATCTGCCTGCGCGGCAAGGCCGGTTGGGGCGAAAACATGGCGCTGATTACCACCATGGGCAATGCCTATGGGGCACGTTTGTTTGATGAAAACTGGAATCCGACCTTTGATAGTGCCGAATGGAAAAACGCGCTGTCGATGTATGTCGACATTCTTGGCAATTACGGTCCTCCGGGTGCGACATCAAACGGGTTCAACGAAAATCTGTCGCTGTTCAACTCGGGTAAATGCGGCATGTGGATTGATGCAACCGTTGCAGCATCCTTCGTCAGCAACCCCAAAGAATCGACCGTTGCCGACAAGGTTGGCTTCACCGAAGCGCCTTGTGCTGTGACCTGCACCGGGGCTAACTGGCTCTGGGCTTGGAGCCTCGGCATCCCGACCGGTTCGCAGAAAGTTGAAGCCGCCCAGAAATTTATCGCTTGGGCGACATCAAAAGACTATCTGGAACTTGTTGCTTCCAAAGAAGGCTGGGCAAACGTTCCCCCGGGAACCCGTATGTCGCTGTATCAAAACCCAAAATATCTTGAAGCAGCACCGTTTGCCGATGAAACCCTTCTGGCAATCGACAGCGCAGACCCGATCAATTCGACCATGAAACCGAAACCCTATGTCGGTGTCCAATTTGCCGCCATCCCTGAATTCCAGGGTATCGGTACCGCAGTTGGCCAGCAATTCTCCGCGGCTTTGGCCGGTTCTTCGACTGTAGATGAGGTTCTTGCCGCAGCACAGTCCAGCACCGATCGGACCATGCGCAAAGCTGGCTACTACTGATGAATGACAGACCAGAAATCAACGTTTTCTACCCTTTGAAATGATTTTTGGTCTGAGCCTCCTTGACCTGATGAACTTGGGGTGGCGGCTTGGTTCGCCACCCTCTTTCCATCTGGATTAGGCACACAAAGACACCAAACAGGGAGCACATCATGTCGACACGGTCTTCGACCCTGACCGGGCGCATTATGTCTGCACCGTCGATCATCGGCTTGTTTCTTTGGATGATCGTGCCGCTGGGCATGACAGTTTACTTCTCCTTCCTGCGCTACAATCTGCTTGAGCCGGGAATGGAAGAATGGATCGGCACACTTAACTACGAATTTTTCCTGACCGATCCTGCGTTCTTTGCATCACTTGCCAACACATTGCTGCTGGTTGGATCGGTTCTGATCATCACGGTGATCGGCGGGGTTCTGTTGGGCCTGATGCTTGACCAGCCCATCTTTGGCCGCGGCATTTTACGCCTTTTGGTGATCGCGCCGTTCTTTATTATGCCAACAGTCAATGCGCTGGTCTGGAAAAACCTTTTGATGCATCCGGTCTCGGGCATGTTTGCCTGGATCGCGAACAGCCTTGGTTTCCAATCCATCGACTGGTTCTCAGCAGCACCGCTGACCGCTATCATCATCATGGTGTCCTGGCAATGGTTGCCCTTTGCCGTGCTTATTCTTCTGACTGCGCTTCAGTCGCTTGATCGCGACCAGAAAGAAGCCGCACAGATGGATGGTGCCGGTCCGGTGTCGATCTTCTTTTATATCACGCTTCCCCATCTCAGCCGGGCGATCACCGTTGTCGTGCTGATTGAAACGATCTTCCTGCTGACTGTGTTTGCCGAAATCTTTGTCACCACCGGTGGCGGGCCGGGTCTTGCAACCACAAACATCGCTTTCCTGGTCTATACGCAAGCACTTCTGCAATACGACGTCGGCGGCGCATCGGCTGGCGGTATCGTTGCCGTTATTCTGGCAAACATCGTGGCGATCTTCCTGATCCGCCTTATTGGCAAAAACCTGGATAGTTAGGGGCACGTTATGGAAAACAAACAAACAGTCCTTGGCCATATCGGGTTTTCGATATTTGCCTGGATCGTCGGATTGCTGATCTTTTTCCCGATCTTCTGGATGGTCCTGACCAGTTTCAAGACCGAACTTGAAGCCGTCAGCATGCCACCGGCATTCTTTGACTTTGACTGGACGCTTGAAAACTACGCCGAGGTTCAGGCGCGGTCGGATTATTTCCGGTTTGCCTTGAATTCAGTGATCCTTTCTGTCGGTTCAACCTTGGTTGGGCTGCTTTTTGCCGTGCCCTGTGCATGGGCAATGGCGTTTAACCCGACCAAACGGACCAAAGACACCCTTTTATGGATGTTATCGACCAAAATGATGCCGCCGGTTGGCGTTTTGGTCCCAATTTATCTCGTATTTCGCGATTGGGGGCTTTTGGACACCCGATTTGGCCTGATCATGGTTCTGTTTTTAATGAACCTGCCGATCATGGTCTGGATGCTTTACACCTATTTCAAGGAAATCCCGTCAGATATCCTTGAAGCTGCCCGGATGGACGGCGCAACCTTGCTCAAGGAAATTATCTTTGTGCTGTTGCCAATGGCCGTACCGGGAATTGCATCCACCATGCTGCTTAACATTATTCTGGCATGGAACGAGGCATTCTGGACCCTTAACCTGACCACTGCCGATGCCGCACCGCTGACCGCTTTCATCGCGTCTTATTCCAGTCCCGAAGGGCTGTTCTGGGCGAAGCTTTCAGCAGCATCGACACTGGCGGTTGCCCCCATCCTGATCATTGGCTGGTTTTCGCAGAAACAGCTGGTTCGCGGTTTGACATTTGGCGCGGTCAAGTAACCGCCGCCTGACAGAAATTCAAAGAGAAGGAACACCAAAATGGGTGCTATCCGACTGGAAAACGTCAAAAAGACATTCGGCACAATTGATGTGATCCCCGGTGTCGATCTTGACATTAATGATGGTGAATTTGTTGTTTTCGTCGGCCCGTCAGGCTGTGGGAAATCAACACTTTTGCGACTGATTGCCGGCCTCGAAGATGTTACCGACGGCAAAATCCTGATTGACGGGATTGATGTTGCCAACGAACCGCCGGCAAAACGCGGTCTGTCGATGGTGTTTCAATCCTATGCGCTGTATCCGCATATGACGGTTTATAATAACATCGCCTTTGGTCTGAAAATGGCGGGTGAAAGCAAAGCCGTGATTAAGGAAAAGGTCCAGAACGCAGCCAAAATCCTTAATCTGACCGATTATCTGGAACGTCGCCCCGGTGCGCTTTCCGGTGGTCAACGCCAACGCGTTGCCATTGGTCGTGCAATTGTCCGCAACCCGGCTGCCTTCCTGTTTGATGAACCATTGTCAAACCTTGACGCGGCCCTTCGCGTTAATATGCGACTTGAAATCACCGGTCTTCATCAGGACCTTAAAACCACAATGATCTATGTGACACATGATCAGGTCGAAGCCATGACCATGGCCGACAAGATCGTTGTGTTGCAGGCCGGTCGTGTCGAACAGGTTGGCAAGCCGATGGATCTTTATAGCAAACCTGCCAACAAATTTGTCGCCGGTTTCATCGGCTCGCCCAAGATGAACTTCCTTGGCGGTGACTATGCCAAAAAACATGACTGCCACGAAATTGGCATCCGCCCGGAACATTTCACCATCAGCACCGAAGGCGGCGACATCGCCGCAACGGTCAAGATTGCCGAACATCTTGGTGCCGAAACCTATCTGCATATCAATGCCGACGGGGTTGGCCCGATGACGGTGCGCGCCACCGGCGAAGTACCGCTAAGCGAACATGACAAAATCTGGCTGACGCCGGAACCTGATCGCATCCATCGGTTTGATGCCCAGGGCACGGCACTTGCCAAACAATAACACGATTTCCAAACAACCGGGCCACATTGCCCCACACGCCATGGGACCCGGCCTTACCACCACAAAAATGTGAGACCAAAATGTACCTCAAAAAGTTCGATCTTACCGGACGCCGCGCCTATGTCACCGGGGGCGGTCGCGCAATTGGCCTGTCATGCTGCGAAGCACTGGCAGAAGCAGGTGCGCATGTCATTATCGGTGACATCAGCGAAGCTGTTGCCGAAGAGGGGCGTGATTACCTGACGTCAAAAGGCTATAAAGCCGATATTGACATCATGGACGTCACCAATACCGAACAGGTTCGCGCTAGCGCTGAAAAGATGACCAAAGACGGCGGCGTTGACATTCTGGTCAACAATGCGGGTATTGCACGATCAGAAACCCCGGCTGAAACCGTCGAAGACGAACATTGGCTGAACGTTATTGACGTCAACCTGAATGGAACTTTCTGGTGCTGCCGGGAATTTGGCAAACAGATGCTGGCCAAGAAAAACGGCGTGATTGTCAATATCGGCTCTATGTCGGGCTTCATTGTCAACAAGCCGCAAGAACAGGCCTATTACAATGCATCCAAGGCCGCCGTTCATCATCTGACCAAGTCGCTGGCGGCGGAATGGGGGGCACGTGGCGTTCGTATTAATGCTGTCGCCCCGACCTATATTGCGACACCGCTTAATGAATTCGTGAAATCCAAGCCGGACATGTATGACGCATGGATCAATGGCACCCCGATGGCCCGCTTGGGCGAGACCGATGAAATCGCATCGGTCGTGCTGTTCCTTGCCTCTGACGCGTCCAGCCTGATGACCGGCTCCATTGTCCTGGCTGATGGGGGTTACACCTGTTGGTAAGGCACAGGTAGAACTGTTGATCGCAATGTCCTGAAGCTTTTGCGATCAGGTCAGGATAATGGTGGGACGGGGCGTGGTTGTGGGACCTTCGCCCCGTTCACCTTTTTATGCCTTGTTTTGGGCCGCCAGATAGACCGAAAACGGGTTTCCAGCCACCACAGCAACACCCGTCAGGCCCAGAAAACGCGAAAGCCGCCCCAAATGCGCCATTAACTCACCGGCAACATCTGTAGCATCACATCCATCTTCAAGATGGGCATTTTGCACCCGCAGGACACCTTGCTGCCGGTCAGATTTTAAATCAACACGGGCAACAAATGCACCGTTTTGCATGAATGGTAAAACGTAATAGCCGTATTGACGTTTTTCCGCCGGAACATAAATTTCGATCCGATAGTTAAAGCCAAAAATCCGTTCCACCCGGTCGCGTTCCCACATAATCGGATCAAACGGCACCATTAACGCAGTCGGTTTTGTCCTGCGGCGCGGGTTGGCATGTGGGCAAAGATATCCCGGCTGTTTCCAGCCTTCGATATCGGCCTGTAAAAGCGCGCCATCCTCTACCATTTCCGCCACGCGTGCTTTGGCGTCTGCGGTCGGCAGACGGAAATATTTGCGAAGGTCGGCCTCGGTCGCGACGCCCATTGCCGCAATCCCGTTTCGAATCAAGGCACGTTGTGCATCGGCGCGCGGCATCGGCACCTGAAGTGCGGCATCGCCGATAATCCGTTCTGGCAGGTCATAAACACGTTCAAAACTGGATCGACGCTTGCGCGCCATAACCTGACCGCTCCAGAACAGGAATTCCATCGCGGTTTTGGTGCTCGACCAGCCCCACCATTTTGAACTTGAAGCCCCTTTTTGCTCCAGATCGCTGGCCGCAACCGGACCATCCTTTGCAATACGGTCAAGAATGCCGCGCACCAGTTCAGGATGATCCTTTATGACCGATGCGATCCGCCCCCATGTCCCCTTACCGTCGGCAGCATCCGCCATACGCCAGCGATACAGACCATAATCCTCGACCGGGATCATTGATGCTTCGTGACCCCAATATTCAAAAAGCTTGCGCTGGCGGGCATTGCCCCAGGTTAGCTGATCCAGATCGGCAATGTCATAAACACCCAGTCGAGAAAAGACCGGCATGTAATGTGCCCGGGTCAACACATTGACACTATCAACCTGCAGCATTCCAGTTTGGCGAATGGCTTTCATGATCCGACGCTTGGTCACAGGACGGCTGTCATCCGGGTCAAATCCCTGCGCTCCAAGCGCAAGATTGCGTGCCTGACCCGCGGATATCGAAATGGCAGGTTTGTCGATAATCATGGCAGCCCTTTAAAATTCGCAAAGAAAAACAGGGTGATGCTAACATATCCTCCTGACAACCATGGCAGTAGGTTTCAGGAACAATCACACAAACACAATCGTTTCGAATGCTCAATCACGCCTCTGCACGATATCCTCATTTCTGCTATCTTTGATCGCTCTCGAACACATCCCTTACGTCACCCAACCAAACAGGTCCTTATGGAATTCAAGCAAATTCTGATCCTTGCGATCCTTGTTGGAACGGTCGCCATGTTCCTGAGGGGACGCTGGCGCCACGATATGGTCGCGATGGGATCGCTTCTGACCTGTGTGGTTGTCGGTCTGGTTCCGATCAACGCTGCCTTTTCCGGCTTTGGCCATCCGGCGGTAATTACGGTTGCCTGCATTTTGATCCTATCTTCTGCCCTGCAACAATCGGGCGCGGTTGATACCCTGACCCGGACTGTATTGCCCCAATCTGCCGGGCCAATTGTCACCATGGCCGCCCTTAGCTTGCTGGCGGCGATCCTGTCGGCCTTTATGAACAATGTCGGGGCGCTGGCGCTTTTGATGCCGGTTGCGCTTCAAATCGCAAACAAGCAAGGTTTACCACCCGGGAAAATCCTGATGCCGCTTGCTTTTGGCTCCATCCTGGGCGGCATGACCACCCTTATTGGCACGCCCCCCAACCTGATCGTTGCCGGTTTCCGGGCGCAAACCAGCGATGGCGGCTTTTCCATGTTTGATTATACCCCGGTCGGGATCGTGATTGCCGCAGCTGGTCTGATCTTTGTCATGGTCTTTGGCCGCTGGCTCGTCCCGACGCGCCAGCGCGCCGGGGCCGAAGGATTTGAAACCGGTGCTTATCTGACCGAAGCCCGCATCCCTGTCGGCAGCAAGGCAATTGGCATGATGCTGCGCGATGTGAACCTCGAACTGGAAAAAGGCGACGCACAGGTCATTGGCTTGGTTCGCAATGAAAACCGCATCCCTGCCCCCAGCCCTTTTCGCGAATTAAATGAAAATGACATCCTGATTATCGAAGCCGATCCCGAAGCTTTGGCAACGGCCTTGTCAGCACTTGACCTTAAACTCGCCGAGGAATTGCGCGACATCGAAGCTCAGGAAAAGGCTGCGGAAAAAACTGACGACACATCAAAATCGATCTACCGCCCAGCCGCCGTAAAAGCCCACAACATTGACGAACGCAAAGATATCGACATTCCAGAAGCTGACGCAAAAGACACCAAGAAACACCCCGACAACCACCGCCGCGAAGCCATCCAGTCGGATGACATTGCCTTGATGGAACTGGCGATCCTGCCAAATTCCGGATTCATCGGAAGATCGGCAACCGATATCCACCTTCGGACTCATTATGGGGTTAACCTTCTGGCTGTTTCGCGGCAGGGACAAAGATCAATGGCGCGCTTGCGCACCATGTCGATGAAGGCAGGCGACGTCCTTTTAATGCAAGGCCCGCCTGCGGCCATTCAGGATTTTGCGACAAGCCTTGGCTGTGTACCACTTGCCGAACGATCCTTGCGCATTCCCAATAATATCCAGGCGCTCAAGGCATCGGCAATTATGGCGGCGGCCATTGGCGCGGCGGCCTTTGGGATCCTACCGGCTGCCATCGCCTTTGCAATTGGCGTTCTGCTTGCCATGGTGTTCAAAGTGGTATCACCGCGCAACATTTATGATGCGGTTGATTGGCCGGTGATTGTCCTTTTAGCCGCCCTGATCCCAGTCGCCAATGCCATGGAATCAACCGGCACTGCCGATTTAATTGCACGTTTTCTGTTAAACTGGGTTGCACAGGGTAATGCCGTTATTGCACTCGCTTTGATCCTGATCGTCACCATGACACTTTCGGATTTTATGAACAATGCCGCAACTGCGGCCGTCATGTGCCCGATTGCAATTGGCAGTGCGGCCCATCTTGGCGTTAATCCCGATGCGTTCTTGATGGCGGTTGCCATTGGTGCATCTTGTGCCTTCCTGACCCCGATTGGCCACCAGAACAACACCCTGATCCTTGGCCCGGGTGGCTTTCGTTTTGGCGATTACTGGAAGCTGGGCCTTCCGATTGAAATCATCGTGGTTGCCGTTGGTGTGCCGATGCTGCTTTGGGTTTGGCCACTATAACCAACAAGGGCAGCGATAATGCTGCCCTTGGTCAGATTTCTATCCGGGCCTACGTTCGCCAGATTTACGCATCAAAGCCCAAACTCGGTGGGGTTACGCCATTGGCACGACACGCCGCAATCAAAGTATTATTCAGCAGACAGGCAATCGTCATCGGGCCGACCCCCCCCGGAACCGGGGTAATCGCACCGGCGACTTTCGATGCTGTTTCGAACTCGACATCACCAACCAGTTTCATTTTGCCTTCGGCACCTTCAACGCGGTTGATACCCACATCAATCACGGTGGCACCCGGGGCGATCCAGTCGCCCTTGATCATATTGGGGCGGCCAACGGCGGCAATGACGATATCGGCACGACGGACTTCATCGGCAAGATCGCGGGTGCGCGAATGGGCAATCGTCACGGTGCAGTTTTCTTTCAACAGCAACTGCGCCATCGGTTTACCAACGATGTTCGACCGACCGACAACCACCGCACGCTTGCCCGACAGATCACCAAGGGTATCTTTCAACAACATCAGACAGCCATACGGCGTGCAGGGTGCAATACCGTCGCCACCCGTTGCCAGCGCACCGGCATTGACGACATGGAAGCCGTCAACATCCTTGGCCGGATCAATCGCGGCAAGAACAGCATTTTCATCAATCTGTTTGGGCACCGGCAACTGGCACAGAATGCCATGAACATTCGGATCGGCATTAAGCTTTGCGATCAGGGCCAACAAATCATCCTGCGAAGTATCGACCGGGAGTTTATGCTCATAGGAATTCATGCCGCATTCAGCGGTTTGCTTACCCTTGTTACGGACATAAACCTGACTTGCCGGGTCTTCGCCAACCAAGATCACGGCCAGTCCCGGCGTGACACCATGCGCAGCCTTAAGCTTGGTGACTTCGGTCGCGATATCGCCGCGCAGTTTGGCTGCGAATGCTTTGCCATCGATGATTTTTGCATCGGTCATATGTCTTCTCCGCCCGTCAATTCGTGAAGTTGCGCCATTAGCCTGTCGGGATCGCCCGTGATCTCCAATATCTTGTTGCGGTCTGTATGCCCGGCAACAATTTCGATGGAGGATTTAGGCCATTTGGCCGCTTTTGCCAAAAGCTTTATCAAAGCAGCATTCGCCTTGCCATTTTCGGGCACCGTCGTTACCGAAGCTTTGAGTTGCTGTCGCCCGTTTGCATCTGCGATCAAACCGGCAATGGCATTGCGCGAAGCCTTTGGTGTCAGGCGCAAAAACAACCTTATGCCCAATCCGTCGCCAAGACGTTCGAAGACCGGTTTGTTCACAGCGAAACTCAGTAACCGACCAACGCCATGCGTATGTCGGTCTGGATCAGCATATTGGCAAACTGCAAAATCAGAATCAGGATGATCGGAGAAATGTCGATACCGCCCAGATTCGGAATGATCCGGCGGATCGGTCGCAAGACGGGTTCCGTCACACGATACAGAAAATCACCAACCATATAAACGAACCGGTTGCTGGAATTGATCACGTCAAATGCCACAAGCCATGACAGGATTGCAGATGCAATCAGCATGAAAATGTAGATACCGATAACGGTGTCAATAAGCCAAAAAATCGCCAGCATCGCCGCTCCTTGCTCTTCCCCGGTCCAGATCGGGCCGATCTGATCGGAATTGTGTTAACACGCTGCAAAACCTAGTCGGCCTTGGCCTTTGGCGCAAGCACCCAACAGTGATTTACTGCCTTTAGGATCAAGTTTTCCCGATAGCGTGACTTACATCACCTTGCATTGCACGCATTTGACCAGATCATTTCGCGTATATGGCCACGTTGCGCCACCATCCCCGACACGTTTCTGTCAGGAGAAATATCAGGATGACGTCAACAGAACTTGTCAGCCCCCCGCAGGCGGTCCAAGAATATGCCCGTTATCAAAACAGGAGGATCGAATATGTCGACCAGCGCGCCAACCCGTTGTAAATGGGCAGAAACCCATCTCGACAAGCCGTTTTACGTCGACTATCACGATCAGGAATGGGGGGTTCCCGTCCATGATGACCGGCATTTTTTCGAAATGCTGATCCTTGAAGGGGCACAGGCCGGGTTGAGCTGGCTGACCATATTGGCACGTCGAGAAACCTATCGGGCAGCCTATGACAATTTCGACGTTCAAAAAATCGCCAATTATGATGACGCCAAGCAACAGATCCTGTTGGCCGATCCCGGCATTATTCGCAACCGCGCCAAGGTTGCGGCCAGCATTACCAACGCCAAGGCCTTCATCGCCATTCAAAAAGAATTCGGCAGTTTTGACGCCTATGTCTGGAACTTCATTGGCGGCAAACCGATTGTAAACCACCATAAATCCATGTCCGACGTCCCGGTCAGCACCGAACTCAGCGACGCGCTGTCAAAAGATTTAAAAAAACGTGGCATGAAATTTGTCGGCACCACCATCATCTATTCTTTCTTACAAGCCACCGGCCTTGTGATGGACCACACCACCGATTGCCTTTGCTATTCAGGGCTGGTTGGGAAATAGCCATCTGTTCTGATCCTCCCCCGCCTGCTATAGGCTTGGTATGACAACGGTTATGCACATCATCAACGAACTCGACGCCGGCGGGGCGGAACGCGTGCTTGCGCGTATTGTTGCCTATAACTCCAAGACACCTGACCTCAATCAAATCGTGGTTTCGTTAATGGATGAAGGTGTCTACGGACCCGATATACGTGCCGCAGGGGCTGAACTGCATTGCCTTGGCATGCGACGCGGCGTTGCCGGTGTTCCCAATGGCATTTTGCGACTGGTCCGACTTTTGCGAAACAAACGCCCGGACGCTGTGATCTCGTGGCTTTACCATGCCGATTTTATGGCAACGCTTGCCGTCGCATTATCTGGAATAGGCCTTCGTCGATTGGCATGGAATATCCGCTGTGCGGAAATGGACCTAAAACAATATGGTCGCTCGACACGACTGATTTTCAGGTTTCTTTGCATGATGTCATCGGCGCCCGCGGTGGTCGCGGCAAATTCACATGCGGGAAAAAAATATCATCAGAAATGCGGTTATCACCCAAAACGCTGGGTGTTTTTGCCCAACGGATTTGACTGTGATGAATGGCAACCTGATGCACAGGCGCGAACAGCATTTCGCAGCGAATTGCAAATATCTGATCAAACAGCTCTGATCGGGATGGTGGCGCGACGCGATCCGGCAAAAGATCATGACACGCTTTTTCAGGCGATAAACATTTGCAAGCAACGCAACCGTGATGTGCATCTTGTTTTGATCGGTCACGATACAGAAACGCTGCCAATGCCCGCTGCCATCGAAAAAAATGTATCCGCACTCGGATTGCGACGCGATGTCGCAAAAATCGTCCCGGCCTTTGACCTTGCCGTGCTGTCATCAAGCTTTGGCGAAGGTTTCCCCAATGTGATTGGCGAAGCAATGGCCTGCGGTGTTCCGGCAATCGGAAATGACGTCGGTGATGTTGCCGACATTCTTGGCGATACAGGCAAAACAGTCGCTCTGGCCGCGCCAATGGAAATGGCTGATGCCATTTGCCAATTACTTGATGAATCCAATGCCGCCAAACTGGCACGCAGAACGGCTGCTCGCCGACGCATAGTGGATCACTACAGCCTGCAATCCATGAACACGCGCTACCTTGCGCTTTGGAAAACGCTGGCGGGTGAACAGGAATTCAGGTCGTCGGATTTTCCGGATTAGCTCACTTGGCTTGGCCTCAATCTGCGCGACTGGACCCCCGCACCAACAGACTAGTCTCAAGAATACGGCTATCGCCATTGATATCGCCAAGTGCCATCTCGGCAGCCAAACGGCCCTTTTCAACTGAATCTTGCCGAATGCTTGAAAGCGGCGGATCGGTGCGTTCCCCTTCGGCAATGCCATCATAGCCCATCACCTTAAGGTCAGCCGGAACGTTACGCCCCGCCGCACGTGCCCCATCAAGTGCACCGATAGCAATCACATCGGACATTGCCAATATGCCGTCAATTTCAGGATTCCTGCGCAACATCGCCTCGACCATTTGCGCACTGTGGGACGACAGGTTTTCGCATTCAATATGGATGACATCGTCAACAGCAATCCCCGCCTTTTGCAAACTATCGTGATAACCGCCAAGGCGTTCGCGCACCACACGATGACTAACCGCACCGCGACGTTTGGCATTCATCGGGCCAAAATTTTCGGCCTCGTTGGCCTGAAGTGACAGGATGGCAAATTTGCGTGCGCCGCAATCAATCAAATGCTGTGCTGCCATAGCCGCCCCGGCGAAATCGTCAAGCACCACAGTTCCAGCCGCCCCGGCAATATCGGTATCAATACAGACCAATGGCTGATTTCGCCGCTGAATGGCGGAAATAATGTCATTATCGTCTGAATAGCAATGCACCAAAAACGCATCAACAGCCGCATTGTTAATCGCAGCAATTGCCTGTTCGGGATTCTCCGCCGAAATGATCATCATATTAACAGCCTGACGGGCACATTCACGCCCGATACCGCGCAGTAATTCAATCGCGACCGGGTCGCTGAACGCATATTCAAGATTGTCAGGGAACACCACACCAAGCGCGCCTGCCTTGCCTGTCCGCAACATCCGCGCCATCACATGCGGGCCGCGATATCCCAGTTCCTTGGCGACCTGCAATATCCGTTCACGAACTTCGGCTCGTACCAGATCGGGTTTGCCAAAGGCATTCGATGCCGTGCCCTGCGATACCCCGGCCGCTTTGGCCACATCCAGAAGACGTACCCGTTTCGACATTCCTGCGGTGTCTCCCCTTGTTGCTCATGCTTGTCTGCGGATCGATTGGCGATCACATACCATTTTTTGAATCAGTTCATCGCGATACTGACAGAACCCCTGCTGCACCGCCACACAGCATTCATTGAATCAATTCATTGTTGCAAATGCCGATGGCACAACAATCCATGCCTTCGTTCGTTATCCCCTTTGTGATAACGGTTTTCCCGGCACTCTTGAATTGCTGACCTTTATCATCCTGAACCGGGCGGCTTTAAGGTTCGTGATCACTTTAACGATTCCTGATCCCACCTTCGGGTACCGTATGGCGGAACGTCAAATTAACCCGTGGGCCGATCTGGCGGACCGTCTTGGGAATTTGATGATGCCAGTGATGCTGTGTTGCGCCACGCATGATTAGTAACGAGTTATGCGGTAAATCGACACTGACCCGGTCACCCGTTTCCTTGTGGCGAAAATGAAACCGGCGCTCCTCGCCAAAGGACAAGCTTGCAATCACCGGGTTTTCACCCAAGACATCTTCATCATCCGCGTGCCAGGAAACGCTATCGCGCCCATCACGATAATGATTAAGCAACACGGTGTTAAACGTTGCGCCCGCTTTGTCTTCGGCCAGTTGCCGAAGTGGCACAATGATTTTGGGAAAGGGTGATGCTGGGTGGTAGACACCGCTATAGCGATAGGCAACGTCCCCATACCACGCGGTTAAACGAGGCACCGCAATTTCGCGCCCCATCATTTTCGCAATTTCCTGTTGCCAGACAATCCCGCTGACAAGCCGGTCAAACGCACGATCCGCATCACTTATTGGCATAACATCGCGCAGCAGCAATGCCTCGCCATCAAGGGGCAACAAATTCCGTGGTGGTTCGCTGGCAAACAGATCGCCGGTCGTCATGATATCCTGTTCTGATCCACAGCCTAAACACTCGATAAAATCACTTATTTCAAAGCTATAATAGTTTCCCGAACGTTTGTAGAGAAGTTCATCATTGGTCAGATCGTCAAAAGAAGTATATTATATGCATGTTCATATAATCAAACGACGATCCGTCTGATATAAACAGCAATGGCTTACCCATGCGCCTGACTCATTTCACCGACTACACCCTGCGTGTATTGATTTATCTTGGCCTCAACCAATCCCGATTGGTCACAATCGACGAGATTGCAAACGCCTATGATATTTCACGCAATCACCTGATGAAGATTGTTCATCAACAAGCCCGTGTTGGCGTTATTAAAACAATCCGTGGCAAGGGTGGCGGGATGCAACTTGGCAAAATACCCGACAAAATCTGTATCGGCGATATCGTCCGGAATACAGAACAAAACATGGCACTGGTGGAATGTTTCGATCCCCAAAATACCAGCAAATGCAAGATTGAAAGCGCTTGCGCACTACGTCATGCGCTAATGCAGGCAACGATAGCTTTTTATCGCGTGCTTGATAACTATAGCCTGAATGATCTTTTGCATCCCAAGGCACAACTTTCTGCCTTGCTTGATATCCCGACCAAAACGGCATGACCCGTCCCATCCGGACCGATTTCATCACCCTGTTTGTTCTAAGCGGCTGTCTGGCAGCGATCACGATCTCGCTCAAAGCATTGTCGTGGGTATCGGGTGATGCATATGGCATATTGGCATGGCTGATCCCAGCAGGTTCTTTTTGGCATGGGCATGAAATGCTTTCTGGCTATGCACAGGGATTACTCGCAGGGTATTTGATGACCAAGGCATCCCGCCAGGACATTGCGATATTCATTGCCCTATGGCTTGGTGCCCGCATCGCAGTCTTTGCGCCTGCATTTCCCGGATTGTATCTCGCAGCCGTTTGCAATTTATCTGTGATCGCCCTTTTATTCTATCATGCCGGATTGATGTTTTTTCGCGCAGCAAAACGGTTCCGCTCCGCCATACCCGGCATTGTCATCCTGTTATTGACCGTCGCTGAACTTATGTTTCAAGTCGGGTTAATCATGGATCTGCCTCGTCTTTGCGAGACCGCCTTGCTTGGCGTTATATGGTTGCTGATCATCATGCTGTTTCTCATGGGGGGGCGCATTACGGCTGCGGCAACATCAGGTGTTTTACAAAGACGTAATGCCTATCGCCATGGCCTTGCGCAAAGCCGCTATGAAACCTATGGATTGGTTGCTTTGGCAACTGCCTTGTTTTCCGAACTATTAGGCCAAACACCTTGGTTAACCGACATTGCGGCCTTGAGCACCGCAACAATTATGACCTTACGACTGTTGCACTGGCAAATATGGAAAGCATGGGATCAGCTTGACGTTTCATCCCTTCATCTGGGTTATGCAATGCTGGCAATGGGCTTGTTTTTCAAAGCCTTCTGGAGCCTGTCAGGGCATGGCAACGGTCTGGTTAGCTTTCACGGAGTAATGATTGGTGGATTTGGTATCTTGTCAATTACTGTGATGACCCGCACCGTTCTGCAAAGGCTGCGCCATCCAATCGTGTTGCCCATCACCATTCGATTTTGCAATCTGGCGCTTGTTGCCGCGGCCTTCATACGCATAACCGATTTTTACGTCCAGACACCATTCCTGATCAGCAGTTCTGCGGTTTTATGGACGCTGGCTTTTATCACTTTTGTCAGCACACTGATCATAATCCGCATGATGTTTCATCGTCAGAATTGATCATGCTGCCATGTTTTCAACATGGATTGACTCTGCACCTTTAAACATATATCAAAAATACATGTTTAAAGGTGCAGAGAAGGGAACATCAAATGTTTGACAGCAACAGAAACATAAAAATGGCTCCAACCAACCAAACCGAGCCCACGACGGCCTCCCTTCTTGCACGCATCGCAGAGCTGGAACAGCAGCAAGCCATCACTCAATCAATTTTTGGCAGCCTTGCGGCATTCGGGGATTCATTAATGACATTACGTGAATCCTTTTCCGATCTGTCAGCTTTGTTGATCAAGAACAGTCGCGCCAATGAAGACACACGGATCCAATCTGGCGAAAGCCAGGAAGGACTGCAAAAAATGACCCGGAACATCAAAACCATCAGCGATCATATTGGCGCTGCCTCTGAACAAATCAGCACTCTAAATGGCAATGCCAGTCAGATCGGTGCAATTTTATCGATGATTGACGATATATCCCGACAAACCAAGCTTCTGGCCTTTAATGCCAGCATCGAAGCCGCACGAGCCGGCGAAGCTGGTAAAGGATTTGCTATCGTTGCTACCGAAGTCCGTGCTCTTGCCGGGCGGGCAAGCACCGCAACACTTGATATCAGCAAACTGGTCCGAGAAATTCAGAACCAGGCAAATCATGCGGATCAAGACATGCAAAACAATGCAATTTCGACCGAAAACCTCAAAGGTGAGGCTGACACATTGCTATTCCGAACCGAACATATGCTGGGTATTGCCAAACAAAATGGTACCGCGTTATCAACCGCAGCAATCCTGAGTGAAATTGAACTTGCCAACCTTGAAGAACTTGAACTCAAGCTCGACGTATATCGTGTATTCATGGGACTTTCAGATGCGACAGAGGCTGATTTCCCGCCGGAAACCGATTGTCGTCTTGGTCAATGGTACTATGATGGCAGCGGTCAGGATCTTTTTGCCGGATCAATTGATTTCACGGCACTGGAATCCCCTCATCGGGAAGTTCACGAAAATGCCCGAAAAGCAGTGGCCTTTTATCGAAAAGGTCAGCTTAACCTTGCTCTTGATGCCCTACGCGCGATGGAAACCAGCAACCTTGATGTCATGCAACGTCTGCGTAAAATGATCCGCGAACGTAATCGCAAAGAGACGTCAAACATTCCCCAATTTCAAGGATCCAAAGCAGCGTAACCCAGAAGTACCGGGTATCGCAGGGCGGCAAAATTCCGCCCTGCTTTGATTTCAAATCAAAGATGCCCAGAATCGACACCGGCATCTTCAAAACTTGCCATCCCGCTATGACAGGCAACCGCCGCACGTGCAATCAACCCCGCGATAACAGCACCCGTGCCTTCGCCCAACCGCAAATCCAGATCAAGTAATGGACGCTTGCCAATTCTTTCAAGTAGCAAACGATGACCGGGTTCTGAAGAACCATGCCCGACCATGCAATGCATCAAGCTATCGCGCGACGTTGCAAACAGGGTTGCCGCGGCAGCTCCGCAGATGAACCCATCAAGCATCACTGGAATCCGCAGCCATCGCGCACCGAAAATGGCACCTGCCATTGCAACGATTTCCAACCCGCCAACCCGCTGCAAAACATCCAAACCATCGGTAACAACGTCACCATGAAGTTGATAGGAACGCGCAACAACATCGACCTTTCGTTCATATTGCGCCTTGTCGATACCAGTCCCGATACCAATCCAGTCCGCCGCACGACCGCCCCAAAGCAAATGACATATAGCCGCAGCCGATGTTGTATTGCCTATCCCCATTTCCCCCGGACACAATAATGTTGCATCCGGGTCAACCGCATCAAAACCAACGCAAAAGGCTTCCACGCAAGAAGCCTCGCTCATTGCAGGTTCAATTGTGAAATCCTGGGTTGGTTGATCAAGATGCAGCGCACGCACCGTTACTTCAGCCCCCAATACGCCCGCTAATTGATTGATTGCGGCACCACCACGGGTGAAATTTTCCACCATTTGACGAGTTACAGCAGCAGGAAAAGCCGACACGTTATAGCATGCTATTCCATGATTTCCTGCGAACACACAACTCTGAGGACGCCCCATCACGGGAACATCTCGCGACTGCCAGCGGCTAAGCCAAAGAACAATTTCTTCCAACCGACCCAAGCTGCCGCGCGGCTTGGTCAAACGGGAGTCATGTTTGACCGCCTGGATTGCAGCTTCTTCATCAGGTCCTGGCAAGACCTTCAGTAATCGCCGAATATCATCCATCGATGTAATGGATCGTAAAATTTCCGATTTCTTCTTTAAACCCGCAGCATTTGACATTTCAACCGTCTCCGAGGTTGTCGGAAATTGCGGTTGTATATGACCCAATCCTTTACCATCAGCATACAATCTCCGTGATATATGCCTTTGTTCGTCTTCTGGCTCTCGGGATAATCGCAGCAAACAGCCTTCCCGTACGGGTCCCCCGCCAGTGGCCGCCAAAATTGACATGTTTGATACGCCTCGATTACAGCGGCGGGACCACTACGGATTTTCACCGTATTCCGTTCACAAAGGCAAAAATACCCAATCAAACTAATGCAATAACGACCCAATCAACCTGCCACAAAGAACATTGAAGCGAAGCCGGACCGATATATGCATTCTTAGTTTGACGAGTAGCTTGACGGGTATTAATGCGGGCTCGAACACGGGATAGCATTGACGATGATCAAACACATTTCTCGGTTTGATCCTGTTGTGAAACCTTCGCCGCGAAACGCAAATTACAGACCCATTTGCTTGGCCTCATGCTCAACCTCATCAACACTAAGCCCGACCGCGGCATAAAGATTGATGGTTTCAAGTTCCAGATCGGTTTCGGCATCGGCAAGGTCCTGTTCGGACTTGGTCAGGGTTCGCTGTGAATCAAGAACATCAAGGAAGTTTGACAACCCTTGAACATAGCGGACACGCGACTGTTCAAATGCCTGACGGTGATATTGAACCGATAAAATCAGGGAATCACGTTGTTGCACGGCACCTACATAACCGTAAATCGCACTTTCAACATCCTGAACAGCCGCAAGCAATGTTTGCTGATAGCCATAAAATGCCTGCAGCGCCTTTTGTTCAGCAACGTCGATATCGGCCTGTCGTGCCCCGCCGTCATAGAGTGTCGCATCAATCACTGCCCCAATGGCAGCCATTGCTGTCCGAATAATCGGGCCGGTGCCATACCCGGTCGCCCCAAGCGCCAACGACCCGTCCAATGACAGCTCAGGATAAAGATCAGCAGTCTCAACCCCAATCTGGGCAGTGGCCGAAATCAACGCCAATTCTGCCGCCCGGACATCGGGACGACGACGCAAAAGATCAGCGGGAATGCCAATTGGCGGGGCGCTGTCGAATTCCGGAAGGGGTTGCGTATCAACCAAACGATCCCGATAGGTTCCGGGCTGACTGCCCAGTAAAATCGCAATCACATTGATCGAACGATCTATACTGGTTTGCAAGGTCGGCAGGGTCGCTTCGATATCAGAAACTTCACCCCGGGCACGTGACAGATCAAGTTCGGAGGCAAGCCCCGTCTGCATGCGTATCTGCACAAGATTGCTGGTCTGACGTTGCAGATCAAGCGAGCTTCGCAACAGTTCCTGACGTTTTTGCGTGCCACGCAATTCAATATAATTCCGCACAATATCGGCAATCACGGTCAGATAAACATCTTCGCGCAGATAGACCTGTTCCAGATAGTCGGCAAGGGCAACTTCATCTTCGCGTTGCTGTCCGCCCCAGACATCTGGCGTCCATGAAAGATCAATTCCGGCACTGTATCCAAGGTCGGTGACTTGACTGCCGCTTGCCCGGCTTGATGTGCCACGTTCAGCGTCACCAGACAGGCTGGCACCAATTTCAACACCATTTTCCCCCGATACACCATTGGCAACCGCACGGGCTTCTTCAATCCGGCTGGCGGCAATCCGAAGGTCAAGATTATTGGCAAGGCCAAGCGCAATCAGATCCCGCAAAACCGGGTCGTTCGTGCTTTCCCACCACCGGCCGTGATCAACCTGTTGGCTGGCGATGACCGGCACAGACGGCGTATAGGCCCCGATCAAATCAAATTTCGGGGCGACATAATCCGGCCCAACCGACTGACAGGCCGACAGCCCCGTCATCAGCGAAAGCACACAAATCAAAGGAAAACGTTTCATCGCCATTCTAGTTTGCATTTCCTTCAACCTCGCCTGTATCGGGAATGCTTTCTGCCGCGCGAAGCTGACTTTGCAATTTTTTGCCACCATCCGCGCGGGCCGATACCAGCGGCGCCAAAAGCAGATAAAGAACCGGTGTTAGGAACAGAGTAAAGATCGTTGCAAAACCAAGTCCGCCAAACACGACCCAACCAATAGCGGCACGGGCTTCGGCACCGGCACCAGAGCCCAACACCAGCGGCAAGCCGCCCAACACGGTTGAAATCATCGTCATCATGATAGGTCGTAACCGGATCATCGCCGCATCATGGACGGCTTCGCGGACCGATTTTCCGGCATCGCGCAACTGATCGGCAAATTCAACAACCAGAATCCCGTTCTTTGCCATCAGCCCAACCAACATCACCAACCCGATCTGGCTATAGATATTGATCGATGTCCCACTGATCCCCAGCGCATAAATCGCCGCAGCAAGACCAAACGGGACCGTAAGGACCACCACAAGTGCAGAAACAAAGCTTTCGAACTGGGCCGCCAGAACAAGCAACACTACCAAAACCGCAATCAGGAAAGTCACCTGAACATCATTTGATGTTTCACCAAGGGTCGCAGCATCACCCAGAAATAATACGCCCACGCCAGGTGGCAGGACCTTGTCTGTCACCTCGTTGATATCCGCCACCGCCTGTTGCAGGGTATAATCTGGTGCCAGATTGCCCGAAATTTTAACGGCACGTTGCTGACCTTCGCGTTCAAGTTCCGATGCAACGGCTTCTTCCCTAAGGCTGATGACCGATGATAGCGGTAAAATGCGCCCTTCGCTGTTACTGACAAACAGGTTTTCCAGATCGGACGGATCATTGATACTGCCAAGACTGCTGCGCAGTTTAACCGGAATATTTTCGTCATTCACCGTTATTTCGGTGACTTCATAGCCCTCGATCATCGCGCGCAGCGTCGTATCAAGACTGTCAATCGGAATGCCCAAATCAGATGCGCGTTTCCGATCAATATTGACCATCAATTGTGGCTGGGTCGTCTGATAGGAAACCCGAAGCCCGGTCATCTGAGGATAATTTGCCTCAATCTCTTGCTGAACCGCACGTGCATTGGCCGCCAACGTGCGGTAATTGGTTCCCGTCAGGGCAAATTCAAATCCTTCGCCCGATCCACCACGCAATCCAAGACTGTTGGGCTGATAGACAAAGGCTTGCACACCGGGAATCGCATTCAGTTTGCCACGGATCGAGTTGCTGATATCCTGTTGACTGCGGTCGCGATCGCTCCATGGCACCAATGGTGCAATCACCAATGCACGGTTACGATCCCAAAGACCCACAATGGTGAAAATGTTATCGGCCTCTCCGGCATCGACAACCGGGCGCAGAATGTCTTCGATCGCTTCGACCTGGCGGTCCATATAATCGATACCAACCCCGTCCGGCCCGCGGAGCGACACTAGAATACGGCCACGATCCTCGTCTGGTAAAAGTTCCTGCGTGACCGTGTTATAAACACCAAACGCCAACACCCCGGCAACGACCGACGCGATCAGGGTGATATAAGGAAACCGCAGAACCCATTCCAGAATATGCTTGTAGATACCGGCACAAACAGCCCCGATCCGTTCCAGAAAATTGGGTTTGGCATTTGGATCATTGTCATGCGGATCAATATGTTTCAGGCGCGATGCCAGCATTGGACACAATGACAGCGCAAGGAACGATGATACCGCCACTGAAAAAGCCAAAACGAACCCGAATTCACGGAACAACCGCCCCGCTGTGCTCGGCAGGAACGAAATCGGAATAAAAACCGATACCAGCGTCAGGGTGGTCGCGATCACGGCAAAGAATACCTGACGCGTACCAAGAACAGCGGCAGCCATGGAACCAAGCCCCTGATGACGACGGCGCTGAATGTTTTCCAAAACCACAATCGCGTCATCAACGATCATTCCTGTTGCCAGAACCAAGGCAAGCAAAGTCAAAATATTGATCGAGAACCCCATCATCCAGATCGCGGCAACCGTCCCGATCAGGGCAATGGGAATGGTGATGGTTGGAATAAGGGTGGCGGTAAACGAGCGCAGGAAAAGATACAGAACGCCAATCACGATAAGGACCGCAAGCACCAGACTGTTTAACACTTCCCAAAGGGCGCCTTCGATGAACACCGCATCATCGGAATTGAGCAAAACATCAATATTGTCGAGCTGATCATTCAGTCGGTCTGCGACCTGACGAACCCCGTCGGAAATAGCAATGGTGTTTGATTGTGCCTGTCGTACAACACCCAACCCGATCACCGCACGCCCATCAAGACGGACATAGGAACTGGCGTCATCGGGCCCGTAATAGATATCTGCCACATCGCCCAGACGCACCTGGTTACGGATCATCATCTGATTGATATCTTCAACTTCCCAAACAGATGCATCCGCGCGGACAAAAAGCCGCTGATCACTGGAATCGAAACTTCCGGCCGGGATATCAAACTTCGCCGTTCTCAGAACATTGGCTACGTCCTGAACCGAAAAACCATAACTTGCCAAACGCAACGGATCGACCCGGACATGAAGAACCTTTTCACGTTCGCCATTGACCGTAATTTCAGCAACACCGGGCACGGCAAGTAACGCCGGGGTGATCTGATCATCAACAACATTGGCCAGTTCTTCTTCTGTCAGGCGGTTGCTGACCACGGCAAGGCGCATGATCGCACTGGCATCGGCATCGGCCTTAACCACGCGCACATCTTCGACCTCGTCCGGAAGGCTGCGGCTGGCCCGGCTGACAGCCTCGCGGATGTCATTGGCCGCATCATTGATTTCAACATCGGGATAAAATTCGACGCGAACCCGGGCACTGCCTTCTTCACTGTTCGAACTGATGCGTTTGACACCGCTTACACGCGATGCCGCCCCTTCAAGGATGTTGGTAACCTCGGCGTCAACCGTTTCGGGTGATGCCCCGTCATAGGTGGCATAAACGGTAACTGTCGGTTGATCGACATTGGGCAATTCGCGAATTTCAACGCCCATCATTGCAGCCAAACCAGCCAGAATGATCAAAAGCGACACCACCGAAATCAGAACGGGGCGACGAATACTCAGCGAAGCAAGATCGTTCTGATTTTCATCTGACATGTCACGATCCTTCGCCGGTATTGTTGCGCTGGGCAACGCCGGTTTCATCATTGCTTCGGATAGTGGCGGCAACGTCACGTCCGGGGCGCAAACGAAGCACCCCTTCAACAACAACCAGATCGCCCTTGGCAATCGGTCCATCCAAAAGGATACGACCCCGGGTACGTTTCACCACACGAACCGATACGCTTTCGACCTTGTCATCCTTTATCCGCCAGACATAGGTACCACCATCGCCCCACAGAACCGAAATTTCCGGAACGGACGGATAAGTCTGGCCGTCAATATCGACATAAACGGCAAAAGACATTCCAGCCAAAAGTCGACCAGTTGGATTGGGAACACGGGCGCGAACCTGAAAGGTGCGACTTTCGGCATCTATGCGACTGGCAATCGCATCAACTGTGCCCTCGAACCATTCACCGGGCAGGCTCCATGTTTCAACGCGCAATGACTGACCAATACTAACATTGTCAAATCGGGTTTCAGGAACTTCAAAATCGACAAGGATGCTTTCGACATTATCAAGCGTGGAAATCAGGGTTGAACTGTCAACACGATCCCCCGCCTCGACCTGCGGGATACCAACCGTGCCATCAAACGGGGCCAGAATGGTCCGGTCGGCAAGATCAACCTCGGCCTGATCAAGGCGAATTCTGGCCTCGGCAAGGGCTGTACGGGCGGTATCAACTTCGCTTTCGGAAACCGCGCCCAATGGCCGGGCCTGTTCATAACGATCCAAAAGCTGTTTGGCGTCTTTCACCTGAACAGCGGCAAGATCACGCGCCAGACGTTCCCGATCTGCATCAAGGATCAGCAGAACCTGCCCCCGTGCCACCTGCTCGCCCGCATGAAACAACACGTCATCAACTTCACCGGAAACCGCAGGATAGATCGACACGCCAAGGGCGGATTTACCGGTCCCAACCGCTTCGACAACGGTTTTTTCCTCCATCATGCTGGCATATTCAGCAATCACCGGAAGCCCCGGGTTTGCACCGCGCTTTGCGTTTGCGCCATCCGCCTCGGTCTCCAGACCAAATGGCCGCAGGCCCGCATCATAGGCGTACCAGCCGCCACCAGCGGCAACAACACCCAACAGAATTACAATTAACTTACCTGTCCGTGACATGAAATGCCTGTTCTTGCGCAATCTGGAACCATGTGAAGACATCGCTAAAAATGTCTAAAAATCAGTATCATAGAACTTACGTTAGTTCCCACAAAGCAGCGACCGAAAAAGTGTATCAGAAATGTCGCAAGTTGTATTGAGCAGGTAATCGGCAACACCTTGTTTATCCGACATAAAATACTGAACAATCAGCAAAAAGCCCGCACAGTTTCCTATGCAGGCTTTCGCATAAATCCGGTGTTTATCCAGATGTCGTTTTAAGCACGATCACACGCAGCAATTCCTGACCGCGACAAAGGGCTTAGGCAGCCCCGCGAATATATTCGCTTGGGAAATCCACAAGGTTCGATGTCTCATCCCCGGATGGCTCGATCACGTCATCATCGATAACGCGGTCTTCATCACCTGCCGCCGATGCCACCGCCCGATCCAAAGACCCCGACAATGCCGCAACATTACGATCAACTTCATCGGCACGACGTGTCAGATCGACACTAAGGGAACGGGTGGTTTCAATATCGCGCGATACCTCGTGGATCGCATTACTGACATTAAGAGCCGCATCACTGGCCGAGGCAATCGCCAGTGTAATTTCCTCGGTCTCGCGGCGTTGATGTTCAACATCACCCGCGACTTCTTCGGAAATCGACATCATATCGCGAACTGTTACACCAACATCTTCCATCGACCGAACACAACGATCCGTGACATCCCCCATCGCCGAAACATGGGCTGTAATCTGTTCGGTAGCCTGCGCCGTTTGACCGGCCAGGTTTTTGACCTCGGCTGCGACCACGGCGAACCCCTTGCCGGCTTCCCCGGCACGTGCGGCCTCAATGGTAGCATTCAGCGCCAGAAGGTTGGTCTGGCCCGCAATACCACGGATCAGATCGACAATCTGTTCGATACTGGTCGCAACTTTGCGCAGATCATCCACGGCCTCGGCCGATTGTTGTGTTGATCCAACGGCATTTTGCGCAATCGAACGTTGACGGTCGACACGATTGGCAATCGACCCGATGGCATCAGACAAACGCGTTGCCGCCTCGCTGATTGAATGCGCATGCGATCGGCTTTGTTCCGCAGCAACGGTTGCCGTTTCAGTCTGACCGGTAACACGTTCTGCGGCGGCGGCAACTTCGCCAACAGCGTCGCGCATCCGGGTGACCTGATGGGTGACGGACTGAACAAGCCCTGCTGTTTCACCCTCGATCGTTTCGGCCATCGCCCCAAGTGACGCACGGCGTTTTTCTTCTTCCTCGCGTTGAAGGGCAATACGCTCTTCGGCCATGCGTTCGATTTTAAACGCATTTTCCCGGAAAATTTCGACTGTTCGCGACATAGCACCGAATTCGTCACGGCGTTTGATATCCATCAGATCAATATCGGTGTTGTTTTCACTAAGCCGGGTCATATCGCCATTCACCCGTCTAAGTGGCCGAAGAATGCTAAGTGCAATGCCAATGGCCAGACCGCACGCGATCAGCGCCCCAATCCCGGCTACCAGCATATTGGTCATGGCCTTGGTTTCAGAATCGCTATGTGCGGCTTCAACCAATGCGTTCTGATCGGCAACAGCTTCCGCGCGGACATTTTGCGTAATCGTCTGAACTTCGCGCACAGCAGCTTTAAAGTCATCCATCGACTGACGGAACCCGCCGATTGACCCTTCAAGCTGATTGGCCCCCTGTTTCAAAAGGTCATTGTCGCGAATGGCATAGGAAAACAGCTTCTTGTCTGCGCGCTTTAATCCATCAACGGCATTTTTAATCTCGTCCTGAAGATCAGTCAGCGCCGATGTTTGCGCACGCGCATCATCAAGAAATTGCGGAGTGCGAAGAATAGCGTATTGCAGGCTGTTAACAATCGCGTTCAGATTGGCAACGCCGAGCTTGTCGGCATATTTCTCGGCCAAAGCCGGATCACGCTTGGTAATAAAATCAACCAGTTCCCCCGCCGACTTACCAAGCTGATGCGCGCCCAACAACATAGTATCAGATGCCGCAGTCAAATTCTCGGCACGCAGGACCAATGGCTCCAGCGTTGCGATATATTCTGCATTCAGGCTTTCAAGGGCATCGGCCTTTGCCGCATCCCCCTCAAGACGAAGCTGGGTTATCAATGCCGCACCACTGACCTCGGCACTTGCACGAATGGTCGCGATGCCTTCACGATCCAGCGGATCAACCGTCTGGGCAAATAGCAAAACCTGGTTCGACAGGCGTTCAAGCTTTAACGCATATTCATTTGCCGCTCCGACAAGCAGGGTGCTTTTGGCAATGCGATCAGCATGACCACCGAACCCCATCAGATACACCGATGACAGAGCACTCAGACCCATCAACATAACGACAAGAACGAAAAAACCCGCAAAAATACGGGAACCGATGCGAATACGGTCCAGAAACATGGAATCTCCAATGATCCGTTATGGGACATTGGCCCGATCATTACTCCGTCCTGCACGGCAAATTTGTAACAGTTAGATGAAATCCATTTTTGTCTATACCAACGCGCAAACATTGCTGTTCCGATGCGTTCAATTGAACATTTTGAACAGGTAAAAATCACCATCTGAACCAAGGCTATACGATCAGGCAGGCGCGTATAAGCCATTTGGAAGCACAGTAAAAGTGCTAGAAAACTGCTGGATTTAGCGAGTCGAATCGCAATTTTGACCGGCTTGTGAGCCCCCGGATTGTCTGGTGACAATATTGTGCAAGCCGCAATGCATTTCACTGTTTATAATTGCCCGATGGCACAGCCGCACCGATGCAATCATACACAAACACCACGCCCTAGACCCCTGCCACCGGAAATCGCCCGTCACTGGCGGGCGGCAGATGGGATTGATTTGTTCGAAGCCGACTACAAACGATTTACCTTCCCAAAGCACAGCCACGATTATTATGCGTTCGGCACCATCCTTAACGGGGCTGAACAATTCATGACCGGTGGCACAAACTATGTCGCCAGACGTGGTCAATTGCTAATGATGAACCCGATGCAGGTCCATGATGGCGGTCCGGCCTGTGATGATGGCTACCAGTATCAAATCATGTTCATCGCACCCAAGGTGTTTGGTAACCTCGTTGACGAACTCTCACCGCACAGCACCGGTTTGCCATTCTTTGGCAATTGCGTGGTAGATGACCCGGAATTGCATTTACAGCTGCAATCACTGCATCGGATGTTCCGCCCCGATCTAAACCAGACTGCCACCCGGCTTGAACGCGATAGTCAGCTGCTGTACAGCGCCGCACGTCTGGCCCTGCGCCATGCCGATGCACCGCCCTATTCCTATCGTCTTGGCGCCGAGGACAAACGCGTTAAAGCCGCCATCGACTATATGGCGGATCATCTGGATGAAAATATATCGCTTGATGAACTGGCCATTTTGACAGGGCTAAGCCGGTTCCACCTATTGCGGGTCTTCCGACAGGCAACCGGATTGCCACCGCATACCTATTTCAATCACATGCGTTTGCGTCGTGCCAAGCGCATGCTGTTTGACGGCAACAGCATTGCTGATGTTGCCGTAGCCACCGGGTTTTCTGATCAAAGCCACCTGAACCGGCATTTCAAGGCAATGTGGGGCGTCAGCCCCGGCGCCTTTATCGCAAGCCTCGATCATCGACCATCCAAAAGACCGAAATAATCTCCGGCCTGGGCCTTCATCATCGCAGGCCCTACCATCAAGCACCATCAGAACATGGTTTTTTGCTTTACTTGCCACCTTTACGAATTCTAAGCGCCTCGGTACACAGGCAAAGTTCCTCGAACAGAACCTGCGCACCGACATGGGCTGTATTTGACGTCGCATCATATTGCGGTGCCACCTCGACCACGTCAGCCCCCACGAAATCAAGCCCCCGAAGACCGCGCAGGATTGCCAGCGCCTCACGCGAGGTAAGTCCACCAATTTCCGGCGTTCCAGTGCCCGGGGCAAAGGATGGATCAAGACAATCAACATCGAATGAAAGATAAACCGGCCCATCACCAACCACTTCACGTGCCTTGGCAATCACAGCCTCAACCCCCATTTGCGGGACTTCTTCAGCATGAATAACAGTCATACCGCTGTCATAGGAAAACTCCCACAGATATTCCACCCCGCCGCGAATGCCGATCTGGATCGTCCGTTCCGGGTCAAGAACGCCATCCATCACCGACTGACGGAACGGCCCGCCGTGGTGAAATTTGGCACCTTCATATTCACCGCTGGTATCACAATGAGCGTCCAAATGAATCATGCCGATCGGGCGGTCCCTACCCACCGCGCGCTGGATCGAATAACTGATTGAATGATCGCCACCAACCGCAATCGGGATGACACCGGCATTCACAATCTGGGTGAAATAACTTTCGATATCCTCGTGACAACTTTCCAAAGAAAATCGGCTTCGAAAGGGTACATCACCTATATCGGCAACATTGCAATGCGCGCCCGGAACCATGCGCAGAACATGCTCATATGGACCGATCCGTTCAATATTGCGTACCGCACGCGGGCCAAGCCGTGCCCCGGCACGGTTGGTCACCCCCAAATCCATCGGCACGCCAACCAGCGCTATATCAAGCCCGCCAAAATCGTCACTATTGGCCGCATCGGGCGCAAAAGCCGCATCCAAAAGAGTTGGCACACCGGAAAATGGCCATTTGCGTTCGCCACTTGCAGAAAACTGAGTTTCCGCGACTTCCTTAAAATGCGGGTCAAACACGTCCCCGCCTTTGGCATTGGCGTATTTTTCGCGCAGTTTGGCAAGTTTATCATTGGTGAACATGGTGGCCTCCTCGAATTCGGCAAATTGATTTAGTTATTATTGGCTTTTAGGCAAAGCAACTGGATCTCTTCATTCTGCACGGGATACCCGCACCGTTTACCCTGTTGACGATATCCTGACGTCAACAGATCAAATTGCCGACGTCGGAAAAATAACGTATTTCTGAAACTTACTTTGGGAATCTTCAAACTATTGACCAAAAGGGCACAAACTGCTGTGGTGATGGATCAGACCGACCTGAAACTTTTGCGGATATTTGCGACCATCGTCGAAGCTGGCGGTTTTGCTGCGGCACAAAGCGACCTAAACCTGTCGCTTTCAACCATTTCAAGCTATATCACCAACCTTGAAGCGCGACTGGGCTTTACCCTTTGCAAACGCGGACGTGGCGGCTTTGCCCTGACACGCGAAGGACAAGTGGTGTTTGAAGAAGCCCATCGGCTTTTCAAATCCGTTCATCAATATGAAACCAAAATGCGCAGCCTGCGCAACAAACTTGATGGCACGCTGACCATCGGGCTGACGGATAACACCATCACGGACCCCGAGGCCCGCAAGATCGAAAAAACCATTGCCCGTTTTGTCGAACAAGCGCCCGATGTCACCCTTAATATCGTCACCCATCCGCCAAACGACCTTCTGCGCGAAGTTGTAACCGGTGGTATTCAGATTGGCATTTGCAGTTTTCCGAAAACCGTTCTCGGATTGCGCTACGTTTCGCTTTATAGCGAAATACACCGATTTTATTGTGGCGCGGATCATCCGTTGTTTGATCAGCCAGATGACAAGATCGATATCGACGAAATACGACGTTATCGCATTGTCGGACGCAAATCCTGGTTAGGCCGGGATCTTAAAGATTTTGCGATTGCGCACCCCCATGCCGTTGTGTCGGATATGGAGGCCGAGGCCCGCCTGATCCTTTCCGGCGCCTTCCTTGGCTACCTTCCCCAACATTACGCCCAACAATTTGTCGATGCCGGGCGTATGCACGCCATCCGACCCGAACAGTTTTGTACCACATCCATGTTTCAGGCCAGCTTCGATGACAACCAGCAACTTGAACCGATCACCAAACTGTTTCTTGATATGCTGATCGAGGATTTCGGGGCAGAACGCATCTGATTTTCCAAACAGCAATATCGTCCAATATTCCGGTTTGGAATTGACCTAGGATCACGACAGGCTCCTCGCCTACCACTGTGCCCTCAGCAGTTGCACCATAATAACAAGACTAAAACGGAAACGAAAAAGATGTCTCGCCCCGAACCTGCTCCAAACCGGCATTTCGATACGGATGCCATAAGACGTGGCGCAATCGCCTGCCTGCCGTTGTTACCCAGCACCATGATCTTTGGCGCTGTGCTGGGCGTTCTTGCGACCCAGCGTGGTCTGTCACTTGGTGAACTCCTGTTCATGAGCCTGACGGTCTTTGCCGGGTCTGCACAATTTGTATCAGTCGACCTTTGGCGCGAAACCATTCCGGTTGCGACCATCATCATCGCCACCGCCGTGATCAATTTGCGCTACGTACTGATCGGGGCGTCTTTGCGGCCGGTATTTCGCGGTCGTCCGCTTTGGGTAAAAATCTGCGGGATGCACATGGTCGCCGATGAAAACTGGGCCGTAACCATGACCCAGAAAAACCTTGCCAATCCGGGGTTCTTGCTTGGTGGCGGGATATTCCTTGGTATTGTCTGGGCAATCGGCAACACGGCTGGTTACCTGTTGGGCGGTGGCATACCCGATCCAAATGTCTATGCGCTTGATTTTGCCTTTACCGCCGTCTTCGCTGCACTAACAGTTGGCACATGGAAGGGCAAGATTGACCTTCTTCCATGGACCGCCGCCGCCATCGGATCATTGATCGGGCATTACACCCTGCCGGGCACCTGGTCGATCCTGGCCGGCGCTGGTGCCGGGGTGATTGTTGCGGCACTCACATGGCGCAAAGACATAGACGGTCCCTCGCCCAAAGGTGAAATTGCGCCGGATGGCTTTAGTGCGACGGAAGGCAACTATTCGACGGAGGCCGGCAAATGACATTTCCCGATTTGACCCATTTTGAACTCGAAGCCGTTCTGACCATCCTTGGCATGGCCGCCGTCACCTATAGCATGCGCCTGGGTGGGCTGATCATGGCTGATCGCCTTCCCCAAACGGGTCGTTGGGCGCATGTATTGGAACGTCTGCCCGGTGCTGTCCTGATTTCCGTCTGGGTGCCGAGCGCCCTATCCGCCGGACCGATTGGCATCGCCGGGGCGGCCACCACCGTAATCACAATGATCATCTCCCGCAACCTGTTCGCCGCCATGATCGCCGGTATGGTTCTGGTTGCTGTGGGTCGTTATTTCATCGGAAACTAGGTCGCCGATTTTGCCAGCCGATTAAACTGTAACAGCGCGAAAAGCCACGCAAAAAACCGGTTGGCCACTTTTCGCACATATCGATTTTCGCACAGGACATATAGCCCAAGTGCCAATATAAACGTGCCAACAACAGCGGCCGCAATCGCGGCTCCATTACTAACACCTTCGGCTGTAAGTGACCTTATGATGAGCAGGCCAATATTCTGGTGCAGCAGATACCAGCTATATGACACCAACCCAACCGGCCAAAGACGATCAAGGATCGGCAGTTTACGACTGACAACGACCAGACACCCCAAACCAAGTGTCGCTGCGGCATATGGAATGACCGCGTCATAATACCCCGTGGTGAAGCTAGCGGCAAAACCGCAAGCTGCCCAAATATAATAGAAACGTTTTTCCGTTGCATGACCAAAGAACAACGCGGCCCCGATCAGAAACAAGATAATATATTGCGGCTTCATGATCCGCGAAATTGCTGGGTTATCGGCATATTGCAAGCCCATGGCCAAGGCAAACAGTACCGAAAGCCCCGTCATAATCGCGAAGGGCCGACGATCAATGCACAAGATAAGCCCGTAAAGCATATAAAACTGCAGTTCGACAATCAGGCTCCAATATACGCCATCAACCGGTGGGACAAATACCGCATTCAAGAACAGAAGGTTCCCTAGCGCTTGCAATCCGCTAACTTCTTTTTCCGGCAACCCAAAATAGCTGGTCAGAGCCCAGGAAACCATGCACCCAACGGCGAAGGCCGGATAAATACGTCCAAAACGCCGTCCCCAGAATGACGCCAAGTCCGGGGTTCGCGATGCCGTCATCGCAATACAATAACCACTGATGATGAAAAACAGATCGACCCCAAGCCAACCAAACGTAAAGATCGGCGCGAGCGAAAGACCTGTATAATCATTTGGATAACGTCCCAGAAAATGGAACGCCACCACCATCAAAACAGCAATGGCGCGCAATCCATCAATTGCGGCCATTCTATTTTCGGCTTTGCGTGCGACAGCCGCCACCCTCAGGCCGCAATCATATTCTGTTCACGGGTGGCTTCGAATTTCAAATTCGGCCAATCGCGCTGTGCCGTTTCAAGATGCCAGGCATTGCGCGCAATAAAGACCAGCGTTTCATCATGATCCTCGAACAAAGCAGATTGGTTTGTATCGCGGAATTTCTTAAGTTCCAGCGGATCATCGCCAATCACCCAGCGCGCGGCATAGGCCGGGGTCTGTTCGAAATGAACCTTGATGCCATATTCCGCCGAGATCCGTTCTTTCAAAACTTCAAACTGCAACTGACCAACCACGCCAACGATCCAGTCGGCCCCCATCATCGGTTTGAACACCTGTGATGCGCCTTCTTCGGCAAGTTGTTCCAGTGCGCGCTGAAGGTGTTTACCTTTCAGCGGATCATCAAGACGCACCTTCTGAAGCAATTCCGGGGCAAAAGCCGGAACCCCGCGGAACCGAAGGTCTTCGCCCTCGGTCAGGGTGTCGCCGATCCGCAAGGTGCCATGGTTCGGAATGCCAATAATATCGCCCGGCCATGCTTCTTCGGCAATGTCACGTTCATTGGCAAAGAACAGCATCGGGTTATGCACCGCCATCTGTTTGCCTGCGCGAACATGTTTAAGTTTCATGCCGCGTTTGAAATGACCGGAACATAAACGGATAAACGCAATACGGTCACGGTGGTTCGGGTCGATATTGGCCTGAACCTTGAACACGAAACCGGAAACCTTGTTTTCCGATGCCTCGACCACGCGGGTGGCGGCTTCTTGCGGGCGCGGGGTCGGCGCGATATCGCCAATACCGCGCAGCAACTCACGCACACCAAAGTTATTGACCGCTGATCCAAAGAATACCGGGGTCAAATGCCCTTCGCGGTAGCTTTGCAAATCAAATGGCGGGCAGATGGCACGTACCATCTCGACCTCTTCACGCAATTGCGCCAAAAGATAGTCAGGAATCAATTCGTCAAGTTTGGGGTCATCCAGACCTTTAATCTGGATCGCTTCCTTGACGACATTGCCGCCTTTTTCCATGAACAAAAGCTGATCATTGACAAGATCATAACAGCCATGGAAATCACGGCCCGATCCAATCGGCCAGGTGACCGGCGACACATCAAGCGCAAGATCGCGTTCGATCTGGTCGATCAGTTCAAAGAAATCGCGCGTTTCACGGTCAAGCTTGTTGACGAAGGTCGTGATCGGCACATCGCGCAGACGACAGACTTCAAACAGCTTGCGGGTCTGGGCCTCGATCCCTTTGGCAGCATCGATCACCATAACGGCCGAGTCAACGGCGGTCAGAACGCGGTATGTATCTTCGGAAAAGTCTTCGTGGCCCGGCGTATCAAGCAAGTTGAAAATATTATCTTCGAACTCGAATGTCATCACAGCCGATGACACCGAAATACCGCGATCCTGTTCGATCTTCATAAAGTCCGAACGTGCGCCGCGCTGTTCCTTTTTTGCCTTCACCGCACCAGCCATCTGGATCGCCCCCCCGAAAAGAAGCAGCTTTTCAGTCAGGGTGGTTTTACCCGCATCCGGGTGGGCAATGATGGCAAAGGTACGACGGCGCGATACCTGCTGGTCGATCGGCGACATGGTTCATCCATTGATCATGATTTCGGGTTGGCGCGCACTGTACTGATTTTTACCGCCCGTGCCATCCCGAAATCGTCATATCGGTCATGTGCCCTGGCAATTATCCAAGCCAGAGTTGCGCCGCAAGCCCAACCAGAAATGAACCAACCAGCGCATACCCAAGATAAAGCGCAAATACCGCACGCTTTACCAAGGCAAAAACTGCAATTGCCGCCGGGATTGATGAAACACCGCCCGCGACCAAAAATGCCATTCCGGCACCGGCCTGCATGCCCTGATCCATCAACCCCGAAACCAAGGGCAAGGCTGCATAACCATTCAAATAGGCTGGCACGCCAACAAGTGTCGCCGTCGCAATCGGCCAGATCCCTGATCCCCCCAGCCAATCGCTGATACGATCCGCCGGGACATAGGCAATCATCAAGCTTTCAAGCAAAAATGCAAACGCCAGCCATTTACCCAAAAACAAAGTTGTCGAAATCGCCGTTTTGCGAAATTTCGCGACACGTTCCTCATCATGCCAAAACGCCCAAACAGGTGCCTTTGGCACACGCATCTTTGCACCACCGCATCCACCATTACCAACGCCATCACGCAACGGATCGCCAAGCATGCCCAAATGCGCCAGCCACATGGTGGCAAACCCGCCAAACAATCCAAGGAAGATCGCCGCAATCAGTTTAAAGGTCGCAAATTCATAACTGATCGTCCCGGCGGTCAGGACAAACATTGCCGGATCAATCACCGGGGAGGCCAGCCAAAACGCCATCACGGGGGCCAGCGGAACCCCCATGCTGAGCAAGGCCGCGATCAGCGGTATCACCCCGCAAGAGCAAAACGGCGAAAGCGCGCCAAAGGCGGCGGCGGTAAACACCATTTTAACCGGGTGCCCCGAAAACGCGCGCGAGATAATATTATCCGCCCCGCTGGCCCCGGCATAAGCCGCAATCCCGATCGACAGGAACAAAAACGGCGCCGTATCCCAAAGCGACACGGCGGTGAAGGTCAAACTTGTACCAAGCTGGGCTGGATCAAGCAAAGCAACCAGACCACAGCCAATCACGAAAGCCACAACCACCCGGTCAATCTTGCGGGCATTCAGGCCAAAACGACGAAGTTGAAGGGCAAAATCAGACACATCTATATCCCTAGAATAATAGTTATATTTTAACAAAGAAAAAGACACTGCTACCCGGCGGCGTTCAATTCTCCACGGGGTGAATCAGTTTCCCCTTCATCGGCAAGATGGACGCCGACACAGCATTCATCTGTCATAAATTCAACAACCCGACGCATAACGTCATAATCGGCACGGTTCAAAACCTCGCGACCATTCTTTTCCTGATGAACAAGGCCTGCTTGAACCAATGCCCCCAAATGGTGGGCAAGAGTCGATGCCGGCAAGCCGATCAGCCGCCCGATATCACCAATATTAAGCCCCCCGTCGCCTGCCTTGACCAACTGACGATAGATTCTCAATCGAGCTTCATGCCCAAGGGCAGCAAAGGCGGGTGCGATGTCTTTTTCTTTCATTTCGGCATTATAACCAAAAAACTAGTTATTTAAACATTTTTCTTCGTGAAACATAGCCAATTGAAATATAAATATTCTCCATAAAATTGCATCGCAACATTCAAGGTTGAAACACAAATGTAACTTGCCAGATCATCAATATGTCGATATTTCTGGACATATGGAAATTAATAACGCAATCGGCGCGCTTGGCGCATTGGCACAGGAACATCGACTGAGCGCATTTCGCCTGCTTGTTCATGCAGGACAGGATGGCTTGGCCGCAGGTGAACTCGCACGGCAACTGTCAATCCCGCACAATACTATGTCGGCACATTTATCGACCTTAAGTCAGGCCGGGCTGATCACATCCCAACGCCATGGGCGATCCATCATCTATCGGATCGTTCCCGATGCAATGCGCGACCTGATGGGGTTCCTTGCCGATGATTGCTGTCAGGGGCAACCTGAACTGTGCGGCCTGACACCAACAAGCCTGCGATCCACCTGTGGTTAACGCCTGTAATCAGAATATCTTAACGGAGATACCAAAATGGCGACTGGCAGTTATAATATTCTGTTCCTGTGTCAGGGGAATTCTGCGCGATCCATCATGGCAGAGGCCATCATGAACAACGCCGGGCAAGACCATTTCCGCGCCTATAGTGCTGGCGCTTATCCGCGCGGATCATTGCATCCCTATACCATTGATCTTCTGCAAAACCTTGGCTTTGACCCGTCTGTGTTTTCGTCCAAACCGATGGAAACCTATTCGGATCAGAACATGGTCAAATTTGATTTCATTTTTACCGTTTGTGACCAGACCGCACGGGAAAGCTGCCCGGTTTTTCCCGGCACCCCGATGACGGCCCATTGGGGCGTTCCCGACCCCGCAATGGCCACCGGAACAAACGCAGAAATCCGTCTCGCCTTTGCCGATACATTCCGCATGCTGCAAAACCGGATTTCAATTTTCACCAGCCTGCCGTTTGCATCGCTGGATCGAATGTCTTTGCAAACCAAACTTGATGATATTGGCAAAACCACTTTGCCCGATAACGAAAGCGCCTGATCATGACTGCCTCTTCGACTAAAACGGCTTCTCCGATGGGGCTTTTTGAACGCTATCTGACACTTTGGGTTGCCGCCAGCATCGTGGTCGGCATCGGCCTTGGCGAGCTATTCCCGACTGTCTTCCAAACGATTGGCAATCTAACGGCCTATGAAATCAATCTGCCGGTCACGATCCTGATCTGGTTGATGATTGTTCCCATGCTGATGAAGGTTGATTTCGGGGCGCTTCACGAAGTGGGTCGTGAATGGCGCGGCATCAGTGTGACGCTGGGTGTGAACTGGCTGATCAAACCCTTTACCATGGCCGCCCTTGGCTGGCTATTTATCGGGATTGTGTTTCGCCCGTTCCTGCCCGAGACCGAGATTGAAAGCTATATCGCCGGGTTGATCCTGTTGGGGGCGGCACCCTGTACGGCGATGGTGTTTGTCTGGTCGCATCTGACAAAGGGGGATGCGAATTTCACGCTAAGCCAGGTCGCCCTGAATGACACGATCATGATTTTCGCCTTTGCCCCGATTGTTGCCCTGTTGTTGGGCATTTCCGCAATCACCATTCCGTGGGAAACCCTGACCATTTCGGTCGTGGCATTCATTGTTATCCCCCTGATCGCAGGCCAAATCATTCGCAACCGGGTTTTACGCAGTGGCGCCACTACCCTTAAAATATTCGAGGCCAAATTGGCCCCGGTATCGATGATTGCCCTTCTAAGCACATTGGTGTTGCTATTTGCCTTTCAGGGCAAACAAATCATCGACCAGCCATTGATCATTGCGATGCTTGCGGTTCCGATCATTTTGCAGACCTATTTCATTGCCGCCCTTGCCTATGGCGCCAACAAGCTCCTAAAGGTCGAACATCGGATTGCAGCACCCTCGGCCATGATTGGGGCATCAAACTTTTTTGAACTGGCTGTTGCCACCGCCATTGGCCTGTTTGGTTTTTCATCTGGCGCTGCCCTTGCCACCGTGGTGGGTGTCCTGGTCGAAGTGCCGGTCATGTTATCCCTTGTCGCAATTGCCAACCGGTCACGTCATTGGTTCCCGGCACCACAGAACACCCCAATTCCAAAGGAACCAAAATGACCCGCAAAATTCGTATCGGCATCAATGGTTTTGGGCGCATGGGCCGACTGGCCCTGCGGGCAGGATGGGGCCACCCCGATCTTGAATTTGTTCATATCAACGAAATCAAAGGCGGGGCAAAGACGGCAGCCCATCTTCTGGAATTTGATTCCGTGCATGGTCGCTGGCCAAATCGGGTTGACTGCGTTGATGGGCGGGTTGTGATTGATCAAACCCACAGCCTGACATTTTCCGAAAACGCCACACCGGGCGAAACTGACTGGGTCAAACTTGGCTGTGACATTGTTTTAGAATGTACCGGCAAATTCAAAACCCCGGAAACCCTGCAAGCCTATTTCGATCAGGGTGTGAAAAAGGTGATTGTCGCCGCCCCGGTCAAACAAGGCGCGCTAAACATCGTTTATGGCGTTAACGATAACCTTTATGATCCGGCCCGCCATCACCTTTTGACCGCGGCAAGTTGCACCACCAATTGCCTTGCCCCGGTGGTCAAGGTCATCCATGAAAAACTTGGCATCGTCCATGGCTCCATCACCACCATTCATGATGTGACCAACACGCAAACCGTGGTCGACCTGCCACATACCGATTTACGCCGCGCCCGTTCCTGCCTGCAATCCCTGATCCCGACCAGTACCGGATCGGCAACCGCAATCACCATGATCTATCCGGAACTTGCCGGAAAACTTAACGGTATTGCCGTCCGCGTGCCGTTACTCAACGCATCGCTGACCGATTGTGTTTTCGAAGTATCGCAAGATACCACTGTCGAGGGCGTCAATCAGGTACTGCACGAAGCATCGGAAACCTATCTGGCCGGTATTCTTGGTTACGAGGAACGCCCACTGGTCAGTGTTGATTATCTGAACGATCCGCGATCTTCGGTCATCGATGCCGGATCGACCATGGTGATCGACAAACGGCAGGTCAAAATCCTTGCCTGGTATGACAATGAATGGGGCTATGTCTGCCGCATGGTTGATCTGGCGGCCAAGGTCGCGCAAAGCCTTTAGGAACACCGAAAATGTCCTCAGCCATTCGTAATTATGCGCTTGTGACCTCTGCCTATTGGGGGTTTACCCTGACCGATGGGGCGCTGCGCATGCTTGTGCTGTTGCATTTCAATGCGTTGGCTTATTCGGCGTTTGAAATCGCCTTGCTGTTTGTTCTGTATGAATGTGCCGGTGTTGTTACCAATCTTGTCGGTGGCTGGCTGGCACAAGTGCGCGGTTTGCGTTTCACGCTTTTTGCCGGGCTGATCCTTCAGATTGGGGCGCTTTCTGCCTTGTCACTAACCAACCCGGACTGGTTGCCATGGATATCGGTGGCCTATGTCATGGGCCTGCAGGCAGCCTCAGGCGTCGCCAAGGACCTGACCAAAATGTCGAGCAAGTCGGCAATCAAAGTTCTGGTCCCCAAAGATGCCGATGGTGCCCTGTTTCGCTGGGTTGCGCTGCTGACCGGGTCAAAAAATGCCCTAAAAGGGGCTGGTTTCTTCATGGGCGGTGTTCTTTTGGCTTGGCTTGGTTTCTCGGGTGCATTGCTGTTAATGGCTGCTGGATTGACAATCATCCTGATTGCGGTTGCACTGTCAATCGGATCGGAAATGACCACCCCGGCGGGCAAGACCAAGGCCAAATTTCGCGACGTTTTTTCCAAAGACCGCAAGATCAATGTCCTGTCGGCGGCCCGTCTGTTCCTGTTCGGATCACGCGATATCTGGTTTGTTGTCGGCTTGCCGGTATTTCTGGCCACAAAACTGGGTTGGGACCACATCGAAATCGGCACCTATATGGCAGCATGGGTGATCGGCTATGGCGTGATACAGGCCATAGCCCCAAAATTGCTGCGCGCCGGATCACATGCCCCGGACGGACGATCAGCACGATTGTGGATTTTTGGGCTTGTTCTGATCACAGTTCTGATCGCACTGGCCGTGCAGTTTGGCGTTGCCGCCGAAATTGCTGTTCTGGGCGGATTATTGGTGTTCGGTCTGGTCTTTGCCGTCAATTCATCACTGCACTCTTATTTAATCCTTGCCTATGCCGATGGCGATAAGGTCGCGATGAATGTCGGCTTTTATTACATGTCAAACGCCATCGGCCGGTTGACCGGAACTATTCTGTCCGGACTGGCCTATATGTATGGTGGTCTGGTGGGCTGCCTTGTGGTGTCGGCAGCGTTTCTTTTGGTCGGATGGGTGATCAGTTTTGCCTTGCCTGATGCCAAATCGGCGGCAGCCTGACCCCTCTATCAGAAAAAAGTTATCTCGCAGATGCAGTATAAATCGCTGAAAAGACTCAAACTTCCGATTTCACGAAAATTTAATCACGTAAAAACCCGTGACAAAACACAACATGTAGGGATACGATTCGAATGTACGGTCAATAACTAGACCGCAGGAGGGGTTCCCGAGTGCCGCGAGAACACGTTGTAAAACGAAATGTTTCGCCCCCCGGATCGCAGATGCAACATGCAGATGCGAACGGCGGAGAACCCACCCGCCACTTCTATCTCAAGATGAAAATTAAATGCGCGCCTTTCCATGATGGAATGGCGCGTTTTGCTTTTTGGCTCAATTGATGAGGTGATCGTTATGGGTAAGCGCGCAGCACGCCGTCGTAGTCGTCCGCAACAGGCAGATACCAACGTCCATGACCTGTTTAACGGCGACAAATCAAACTGGCATCCATTGGATACACCAGGTACCGCTCCGCAAAGCGAACAACGCGATCAAAGCTTCCGTCGCCATATTCGCCCCAAAAGCGAAAATCAAGCCGCCCTTATGGAAGCCATTGATGCCTTTAACCTCATCCTTGCTCTTGGCCCGGCAGGAACCGGGAAAACATTTATTGCCGTATCCAAGGCTGTCGAAGCCCTCGACAAAGGAGAAATCGGCCGTATCGTTCTGGCCCGCCCCGCCGTCGAGGCCGGTGAAAACATCGGTTTCCTGCCCGGCGACGTCGAAGCCAAAATGGCACCGTATCTTCGCCCGCTTTATGACGCGCTAAATGATCGCCTTGGGGCCAAACGCCTGCGCCAATACCTTTCGGATGGTACCATCGAAATCGCCCCGATCGGCTATATGCGTGGCCGTACGCTGAACAATGCCTTTGTGGTTATCGACGAGGCCCAGAACTGCACCTATGGGCAACTTAAAATGCTAGTGACACGCCTTGGCTGGAATTCAACCATGATTCTGACCGGCGATCCGGATCAAACCGACCTTCTGCCAGAAATGTCCGGCCTATCGGAAATGTCTGACCGGCTTGAAAATGTCGAAGACATTTCCTGCGTCAAATTGGCCGACCAAGATATCGTCCGCCATCCCTTGGTCGCAAGCATGCTGACCGTTCTGTAAGTTTCGACACGGCAAACAAAAGAAAATGGCGGGCCCATATCCGGGCCCGCCATCTTTGTTACCGGATCTTATGATCGACATTCATATAAAGATCGCCACCATCGCGATATTTTTCGGCCATCGCGACCAGACCTTCTTTCTGCACATCGGCGCGAATTTCATGAGAAATCCGCATCGAACAGAATTTCGGCCCGCACATCGAACAAAAATGCGCCACCTTATGGGCCTCTTTCGGCAAAGTCTGATCATGGAAAGACCGTGCTGTTTCCGGATCAAGCGACAAATTAAACTGATCCTCCCAACGAAATTCAAACCGTGCGCGTGACAGCGCATCGTCACGTGTCTTTGCCGCCGGGTGGCCCTTGGCCAGGTCGGCGGCATGGGCTGCAATCTTATAAGTAATCACCCCGGTTTTAACATCGTCACGATCCGGCAGGCCAAGATGTTCCTTTGGCGTGACATAGCAAAGCATCGCTGTTCCAAACCAGCCGATCATCGCCGCCCCGATCCCCGATGTGATATGATCGTAACCCGGTGCAATATCTGTAGTTAGCGGACCAAGGGTGTAAAACGGCGCCTCGCCACAGATTTCAAGTTGCTTGTCCATGTTTTCGCGAATCTTGTGCATTGGCACATGCCCAGGCCCCTCAATCATCACCTGGCAATCCTTTGCCCAGGCGATTTGGGTCAGTTCCCCCAATGTCTCAAGTTCGGCAAACTGGGCGGCGTCATTGGCATCTGCAATCGATCCCGGCCGCAACCCATCCCCCAGTGAAAAGGACACGTCATAAGCCCGACAGATATCGCAAATTTCGGAAAAATGCGTGTATAGGAAACTTTCGCGATGATGATACAGGCACCACTTGGCCATGATCGATCCGCCACGCGAAACAATACCGGTGACCCGATCCACTGTCAGCGGGATGTGGTGCAGGCGCAATCCGGCATGAATGGTAAAATAATCCACCCCCTGCTCTGCCTGTTCGATCAGGGTGTCACGAAAGATTTCCCATGTCAGATCTTCGGCAATGCCCGCGACCTTTTCCAACGCTTGATAGATCGGCACCGTTCCAATCGGCACCGGTGAATTGCGGATGATCCAGTCCCGGATATTGTGGATATTGCGCCCGGTCGACAAATCCATCACCGTATCCGCACCCCAGCGCGTCGCCCAGACCATTTTTTCGACCTCTTCGGCCATGGAGGATGTCACCGCCGAATTGCCAATATTGGCATTGATCTTAACCAGGAAATTACGCCCGATAATCATTGGCTCGGCTTCGGGATGGTTGATATTGGCCGGGATAATCGCCCGGCCACGCGCAATTTCATCGCAGACAAATTCCGCCGTCACATTATCGGGGATAACCGCACCAAATGATTCGCCATCACGTTTTGCATTGGCACGCATTTCCGCCCGGCCCAGATTTTCACGGATCGCAACAAATTCCATTTCCGCAGTAACAATTCCAGCACGTGCATAAGCAAGCTGGGTGACCGCCCGACCATCAATCGCACGTAACGGCGCATGATTTTCGGGGAACGGCGGCACCGCATGACTTTCGCTTTCAACAAAGCCGTTATCTGCGGGTTTGATGCTACGCCCGGCATAACGTTGCGTATCGGCACGTGCGACGATCCAGTTACGGCGCACCCGCGGCAGGCCCCTTTCTATATCAATCACGATATCAGGATCCGTATAGGGGCCCGACGCATCATAAACTTTAAGCGGCGGCTCCCCCGATGTTGGGTGAACTGAAATTTCGCGCATCGGTACACGAATATCGGAATGATACGACCCGGCAATATGCAACTTGCGTGATGCGGGCAATGGCCCGGTGGTGACATCGGTTTTCGACGTTTTAACAGACATAAAAGGCCCCTTTGCAATCAAAGCAATGGAGACCCAGTTCTGCGATAAGGTGTCTGATGAGAAATGCCAACAAAACACCAACGAATGGACGTTGGGCCCATGATCACAAAACAGACTTTACCATGATGTGAAAACAGGTTTGAAAATGCCGACATCTGCACCATCCCTACGCCAGTATGAACTGGATCAGGTTCAAAGGGTCACTGCGCTGCAAAGCCAGCAGAATCTCAGCCCCTTGTCGGAGCCCCCCTGGTGATCGATTGCACGATTGCAATTTATGCGGGTTATGTCAATCGGTGTCGCGCGCCAATACTATATCCGAAACTCTTTGGACTAGACCGCTTGGAAGCTTGGCCGCTAGCGGCCCATCGCCATTTCGCCGCTTGAAACAGGAATATCTTCCTGACCGGCCTTGCGCGCACGTCCAGTGTGCCAGAATTCCGGGTCTTCGGTATAACCAGTGAATTCATCAAGATGGATATCTTCGGGCGGCTCGGGGTGAATGGTGATATCAAGATCGGGATATTCTGATCGAATATTATCCATCACCTGATGGCAGATGGTATGTGCATCACGCATCAGCATCCCACCATCCATGATTAGCTCAATCTCGGCAAAGCGGTGAACGCCCGATGATCGAGTCCGCAACCGGTGAATACCGATCACCGACGCATTTTTCATTGTCAGTTCAATGATCCGCTGGCTATCCGAATCGGGCAATTCCTGATCCATCAGGACCGAAACGGAATTCCGTCCGACTTTGACCGCAGAATACAAAAGAAACAGCGCAACCAATCCACCAATCAACGGATCGGCCCAATTGAAACCGGAAAATCCGGCAACAAGGGCAATAATCACCGCCAGATTGGCAAAAATATCGCTGCTGTAATGCAGGGAATCGGCATCAACCGCCAACGAACCGGACATGCGCACCGCTTTTCGTTGCAGCAACACCAAACCAACCGTCATCACCACCGACACTGCCATGATCCAGACACCTTCGATGGCAAACTTGACCGGCTGGGGTTCACTGATGCGCGATGCGGCCTCGGCCAAAACCAAAATTGCCGCACCGATCATAAAAGCAGACTGAAAAAGCCCGGCCAGTGGTTCGGCCTTGCCATGCCCAAAACGGTGATCGTGATCGGCGGGCCGCCATGCGCTTCGCACCGCCATGAAGTTGATCACAGACGTACCGACGTCAAGCATGCTATCGATCATGGATGATAACAGGCTAACCGAATCGGTCAGGAACCAGCCCACGGCTTTGATTGCAATCAGCGTCGCAGCTATGACAATGGAGGCCGTCGTTGCCCGACGTGCCCACATTTCCCTTTGCGCGATGTCAATGACAGGACATTGCATCATACTCTACAGACCCTTGGTCTTCATTTTCCGCTCGCTGATCGCGATTTTATATCGTGAATTGACGTAATATGTAATGACTATTGACATACTTTGACCTTCGTCTGCGCAGCAAATAGCGCATATTTGATATTCCGCAAGGTTTCCAAACCCGTGCCAAGCGATTATATCAGCCATACAGGCGGATAAGAAAAAACAACAGGTCCACTTATGATTGTTGAAATCGGACACTATGCTCTTGTGCTGTCACTTGTGATGGCAATGGCGCAGTCGACCATACCATTTATTGCCGCATCCCGACGCGATATTGTTCTTCTCAAAATAGCACCGCGTCTGGCAATTGCCTGCTTTGCACTGGTCGGAACCAGCTTTGCGGCTCTGACCTATGCCTATGTCACGTCCGATTTTTCAGTCGTCAATGTGATCGCCAACAGCCATACATCCAAACCGCTGATCTATAAAATCACCGGTGTCTGGGCCAATCACGAGGGCTCGATGTTATTATGGGTGATGATCCTGACGCTGTTTGCGTCCGCCGTTGCCGCCTTTGGCCGCAACCTGCCGCCCAGCTTGCTGGCGCGCGTCATTGGCGTGATGGGCATCATCGCACTTGGCTTCCTGTTGTTCATCTTGCTGACATCAAATCCGTTTGAACGCGTTGTCAATCCGCCGCTAAATGGCGAAGGCATGAACCCCCTGTTGCAGGATCCGGGCATCGCCATTCACCCGCCCTTCTTGTACCTTGGCTACGTCGGTTTTTCGGTCGCCTTTGCCTTTGCGGTGGCGGCCCTGATCGAAGGCCGGGTTGATCCGGCATGGGCGCGCTGGGTCCGACCATGGACATTAGCAGCATGGGTCTTTTTAACAGCCGGGATCGGCCTTGGATCATGGTGGGCCTATTACGAACTGGGCTGGGGCGGCTGGTGGTTCTGGGATCCGGTTGAAAACGCATCCTTCATGCCATGGTTGGCCGGTACCGCCCTTTTGCATTCGGCCATTGTTGTTGAAAAGCGCGACGCCCTTAAAAGCTGGACAATCTTTCTGGCGATCCTTGCCTTTTCCTTCTCGTTGCTGGGGACCTTCCTTGTGCGTTCCGGCGCGCTGACATCGGTTCACGCCTTTGCCACCGATCCGACGCGCGGGGTATTTATCCTGTTCCTACTCTGTCTGACAGTCGGCGGGTCGTTAATGCTATATGCTTGGCGCGCCCCAACCCTTAAGGGCGGCGGACTGTTTCAACCGATCTCACGCGAAGGGGCATTGGTGTTTAACAATGTCCTGCTGTCGATTGCCGCTGCCATGGTGCTGCTCGGAACACTCTATCCGCTGTTGCTGGAAACCGTGACCGGGGAAAAGATTTCAGTCGGCGCGCCATTCTTTAATTCGACATTCGTTCCGATCATGACCCCGGCCATTATCGCCATGGTCTTTGGCCCGTTAATGCCATGGAAACGTGCCGATCTGTTCGCCGTACTGGGTAAGCTCAAGATCGCCATTGCCGCCGTCATACTGGTACTGCTGGTAACTTACTGGCTTGCCGGTGGACCGGCCTTTGCCCTGTTCGGTATGGGACTGGCCACATGGCTGTTTGTCGGCACTATTCTGGAATGGACAAGCCGCATCAAACTGTTCCGCGGACCGCTTAAAACCAGTTTGCGGCGCATGCGTAATTTGCCGCGCTCGGCCCATGGTACGATGCTGGCCCATGCCGGGGTCGCAATTGTTGTTGCGGGCATCACCGGGTCACAAGCCTGGACCGAAGAATCGGTTCAATCGCTCGGCATTGGCGACAGCACCGTGCTTTCGGGCCATACCTTTACACTCAGCAGCCTTCGCGAATACGAGGGGCCAAACTTTGTTGCCCGCGAAGCCACCATTACCATTGCAACGCCCGGCGAACGCACCATCACCCTGACCCCGGAAAAACGGGTCTATACGGTTGAAGGCATGCCAACGACCGAGGCCGGCATTCAGTCTGGCATCACCGGCGATATCTATGCAGTGATCGGTGACGAGGATGCCAATGGTAAATGGGTCACCCGCTTCTATGTCAAACCGATGATCCCCTGGATGTGGACTGGCGGATTGGTCATGGTTCTGGGTGGATTGATGTCATTATCAGACCGTCGTTATCGTGTCGGCGCACCGGCACGCTCCACCAAAGCCGCCCCTACTGTCCCGGCTGAATAAAGCGTTAGGAATTTCGATGACGATCTGGATTGTTCTTGGCGCCCTGACGCTTCTGGTGGGCGGTTATATTCTCTGGCCACTCTGGCGCGGAAATACAGATTCTGCGCCAGATGCACCCGATACTGATAACGACGAATTGCAGCGCGATCTTGCCGTTTACCGTGATCAGCTTGCTGAAATTGACCGCGATATTGATCGTGGTGTTTTGACCACCGAACAGGCCGATGCGGCAAGAATTGAGGTCCAACGCCGCATTCTTTCTACCGATCAGCGCATCCAAAGCCGCAGCCTATCGGGCGAAGCAATGGCGCATGTCTCACGCCTGCGCCCGGTTGTTGCGGTGTTCACACTTGTCCTGCTTGTCGTCGGGATCGGGTTTTATATCAATCTTGGTCGACCGGATTTACCGGATCGCCCAATCGCCAGCCGTGGTGATGAAATCATGGCCGCCCGGCAGGCGCGCGACGTCGATTCCAACCGGACAACGGCATTTAACCGTGCTGTTCAGGATTTGTCTAACCGACTGCTTGAAAATCCCGATGACCTCAAAGGCTGGGAGCTTCTTGGCGCCAGCTTGATGGCGCTCGGCCGCGCCGAAGAAGCGCAAACCGCCTTCCTTGAAGCGGTAAAACGATCCGGTCGCGACGGAGACTATCTGGCAATGTATGCCGAAAGTGTCATTCGCGCCGAAAACGGGCAAGTCAACGTCATCGCACGCGGTGCATTGGAAGAAGCCGCCAAATCCGGCAGCAAGGATCCGCGCATCCAATATTTCCTGGGCCTGGCAGACGCACAAAATGGCAATGTTGCCGCAGCCATTGATCGCTGGATCATGCTGGTCAATGCGGCACCGGCCGATGCCAGCTGGCTTCCAATGGTTCTTGGCCGGATCGAAGAATCGGCAATTGCACAGGGCATAGATATCGCGGGCCGGATCACCATCACGCCACCAATGGTATCAAATACCCCCTCCGAAACAAACGGCCCCAACCGCGAAGAAATGGAAGCCGCCGCCGAGATGACACCGGAACAACGCCAGGAAATGATCCTTGGCATGGTGTCCCAGCTTGCCGACAGGCTGAAAGAAAACCCCGATAACCCCGAAGGATGGGCGCGTCTGATTCGGGCCTATGCCGTCATCAATAACCCGGACATGGCACAACAGGCCTATGACACTGCCCGTCATCAATTCGCTGACAATTCCGAACTATTGGCACAATTTTCCAGCCTTGCCGCCGAGCTTGGCATTCCTGTGAACTGACATTGCGTCACGTGCCTTGATGCCGCGGGCTTGCTATAACTTCGCCCGATTCTCGCCATTTCGGCCCCTAAAATAAAGCGCACCGCGGTTCAGGCACGGTGCGCTTTTGCTTTGTCGGATGATATGGGACATGTACGGATTAATACGTAAGCATAGTATTAATCATATTTTTTTGCCCCCTATCCTATTGATTTGTCGTCAGACTTAGTCAATATGAAAACTGAACTACGTTCGAAAAGCTGCCGCACTGGCCTACAATATTGAAATTATTCTGTCTTTTTCTTCATTTTATGACAAAGATTGAGTATAATTTCGACTATCAAAAGGGGTGCATTCGACAATACCCCATCCAAAAGAATAAGGACGATGCATGATCGCCGGTGCCAACGGGACCGTAAGCAATTTGCTGCTGATTGAAGACAATCCGGGGGACGCCCGGCTGGTTCAAGAAGCTCTGCGCGAATTCACCCATCCGGTTAATCTGCATCACGTCAAAGATGCGATGACAGCCCGTCAGTTCCTGCAACAGGATGGCCCCTATCGCAACGCCCCCAAACCCCGTCTGATTCTTCTGGATTTGAACATGCCGCGCAAGGATGGCCGGGAAATGTTGCGCGAAATCCGCAACGACCCGTCATCGGCATCGATCCCGGTTATCGTCCTGACCACATCCGGGGCTGAACACGATGTCGACCTTTGCTATGCTGCCGGGGCGAATTGCTATTTGCGCAAGCCGGTGGATGTCACCGAATTTATCGACCTTATGAAAATGATTGAATCTTTCTGGCTGGGCTTGGCTCTAACGCCGTCCCCCTGACACCACCTCTCGCTGACTAAGACGCAGCCCCAAAGCAAGCTCCCTGACACCTCGTCATAGCGCCTCGGTTCGGGCCTTTTATTATTTCCCTAACGCAACACACCACGCCTCTGCGCCGCTTGGCCGGTGCTGTGGATAGTACTCCACCGGGATAGTCACTTGCTGACTTCAAATCACAGACTGACATCAAAAAAGGCCGCTGTTTCCACAGCGGCCCTTTTCATAAAATCGAAGATCGATGATCAGTTGGACAATGCAGCAATAAGTGCACGGGCAACGTCAAACGCACGTTCGGCATTTGCCTTGTCATGCGCCGTGGTTGCTGCCTTCAGATCGGCTTCGGCGGCTTCAAGACGCGCCTGGGCTTCATCGGCCTTGATGTCGGAAACCGGAACGGCTTCTTCGGCCAGAATGGTGCAACGTTCGGGGTTAACCTCGGCGACACCT